>SWCH01002394.1_pt1 | contig 126124 bp, 130 predicted proteins | sample 4690051 | NCBI WGS metagenome assembly SWCH01 (sample SAMN10267282, study PRJNA491770) | bioreactor metagenome | isolation source: DHS bioreactor inoculated with | place: Japan: off Shimokita Peninsula
TAAAATGTTTTTCTTTTAAAAACTATTGACTTTTACTAGCTGGTCTTTGGTTTATAATACATTTATTATGTTTATGCAAATATTCAATAGGATCCTCTAAGGTTAAAATATGAGCATTTCTTTTATTATTCATATGGTTTATCATTGCTGCCAATGTAGTAGACTTTCCAGAACCTGTAGGACCAGTAATTAAAACAAGTCCCTTTTTATGAGAAACAAGCTCCTTAAGAACATCGGGAAGTCCTAGCTCTTCAATTGAAGGTATATGTAATGGTATAGAACGAATAGCTATAGCACAACTACCACGTTGTCTATATATATTTACTCTGCATCTACCCTGACCTATTTTTGAATATGAAAAGTCGATTTCTCCCTTTTCTTTAAAGATCTTTTTCTGTTCAGCATCTAATAATTCATTTGCTAGCTTCTCTGTAATATCTGTAGTTAGCTTACCATATTCTTCTAATCTTGTTAGGAAACCATTTATACGCACAACAGGAGGTGTTCCTACAGTTATATGTAAATCTGATCCATTATACTTAAATACTGAATCCAACAGTTTCTCAGTGTCCATTTCATCATCCCTCCAGGGAGTATGCAACTTTTAAGAATTCTTCTACCGTTGTTTCTCCACTAATTACTAACTCTCTACAATTTTGTTGTAGAGTAATCATTCCTTCTTTAATTGCATAATCTTTAATCGTATCATTATTAACAGAGTCTATAATCATTTTACGAATCTTTTTATCAACTATCATTATTTCGTGGATAGCACCTCTACCCTTATAACCTGTATGTCCACAATGAGAACATCCTTTTCCTTTATATAAAACACTGATATTTGATTCTACTCCTAGTAATGAAAGTTGATTATTATCAGGCTTGTAAGCTTCTTTACAAGAAGGGCATATTTTTTTTACCAATCTTTGAGCTACTACACCTACCACAGTAGATGCCACTAAATAAGCTTCAATACCCATATCTAGCAGTCTATTAATAGTAGCTGGTGCACTATTAGTATGTAAGGTGCTTAATACTAAATGACCTGTGACAGCTGCCCTAATAGACATTTCAGCTGTTTCACCATCTCTAATTTCACCAACCATGATTATATCTGGATCTTGTCTTAGCATAGATTTAAGTCCACTTGCAAAGGTAAGCCCAGCTTTTGAATTAACCTGAACTTGATTAATCCCGTGCATACGATATTCTACAGGATCTTCAACAGTTATAATATTATTATTGGTTTTGTTAATTTCTGACAATATGGTATATAAAGTTGTACTTTTACCACTTCCTGTTGGACCAGTCACAAGAATAATTCCATTATTGTTTTTAATTACTTCATCAAACCTTTTAAGATTTTCGCTATAAAATCCTAGCTGACTTCTATCCTTTAAAAAATTACTTCTATCTAAAATTCTCATAACAACCTTTTCACCATAGATAGTAGGTATAGTTGATATTCTTAAATCTAATTCTTTGCCACCAGATTCCATTTCTACTCTTCCATCTTGAGGTAAACGTCTTTCTGCAATATTCATTTTTGCCATTATTTTAATCCTTGTAACAATAGCACCATGAGTTTGCTTAGCAGGTCTCATTACTTCCTGTAAGTCTCCATCTATTCTAAATCTGATTCTGAGAATATCTTCAAAGGGTTCAATGTGGATATCACTAGCCCTTGCATTTATTGCCTGCTTAATGATAGAGTTTACTAGCCTTACCACAGGAGCATTATTTATCTCATTGATTATTTCTTCATCTAATTCAGATATATTATCTAAGTTATAGTTCTTTTTAAAATCCTCTATGGCTCTTTCTGCATTTTCCTTACCATAGTACTGGTCAATAGCATTTAAAATATCTTTCTTTGAAGAAATAATCGGATCTACCTCATAACCAGTAGCAATTCTAACATCATCAATAGCTAAGATATTCAATGGATCAGCCATAGCCACCATCAATCTTTTCTTTTCTTTTCTGATGGGTATAAGAATATATTTTCGTGCTAGACTTTCTGGAATTAATTTAGATATATCAGGATCTATATAATACTTGTCCAAATCCATATGCGGGATTCCAAATTGAAACTCTAAAACCTCAATAATTTGTTCTTCAGTAAGAATTCCTTCATCAATAAACAGTTCTCCAAGCTTTTTTCCTGTACTCTTTTGGATCTGTAATACATGATTAAGTTGATTTTGAGTTATCAATCCTGTTTCAAGTAATAAATCCCCTAATCTCTTTTTTTGATTTATCATACTAACTCCCCTAATTTTTAAAATCTAAATTAAAAAGCTAACTTTAATAAATCAAGTTAGCCGGTTACGCCACTGCATCCACATGGCATAAGGCGTCCAAATATAGCCATGTATCAAATGCTCTATTTTAATAATGATGACTACATATAGTACCTATTTTGAAATATACAACAATATTCTACAATCTATTTATTCAATATTCTACATAGTCTTTCAAATTTCCTGCTTCTTCTTTGAAAAAAGTTTAATATATAAAAAATCATTGTAGGTACGAATTAATTCGTACTTACAATAAATCTAAAATTCAAACTATCTTAACAATAAAAAAAGCACTGTAACTATACGAGATCACTGAAAAAGTCAAATAATATGACAAATCCCGGAAAATGTCATTCTGAGTGGAACGAAGAATCTGTGTATTTGTATAGCTTTCAAGATTCTTCACTCCACTTCGTTACATTCAGAATGACAAAATGGAGGACTTTTTCAGTGGCCTCGTGTAACGAAGAATCTTGTATTTTAGCAGTGTTCAAGATTCTTCATTTAGCTATGTTGCATTCAGAATAACAAAGACCTTTTCAGCGACCTTATTTTTACAGGCTTTTTATTATTATTTTTTCAATTTTTCTAACAAACTTTGTCCAAGGTAATTCATTTCTCCCCATAGGGAGTACAAGTATGGTATATAAATTTAATCTATTTCCTCCAAATATATCAGTAAAAATTTGGTCTCCAATAACAGCTGTGTTTTCAGGCTTTGTTTTCATTATTTTAATAGCTTTTTTAAATGAATTTGATCTTGGCTTAACAGCTCTATGAATAGCAGGTAGCTTTAACTCCTCATTAAACTTTACTACCCTATCCTTAGTATTATTCGACACAAGACATACTTTGAAGCCGTTAAGTTCTAAATTTTTAAGCCAAGTTGTAACTGTATCACTAGCATATTTTTTATCCCACTCTACCAGTGTATTATCTATATCAATAATAAAACCTTCAATATTTAAACCTTTAAAATACTCTATATCTAAATTTAAAATAGACTCCAAATACATATTAGGCTTTAAAAGTTCTAAAATAAAATCACCCCCATTAGAGAAAGTTTTAGCATTGATTTACCTTTTATAATTTAATAGAAAAATATAGATTTACATAATAAAATTATAAGCAACTAGTCTTGGAAGAAAATTAATCCTTATAATCAAAATAACTAAAAAAGTCAATTAATATGACAAATCCCCGAAAATGTCATTCTGAGTGGAACGAAGAATCTTTGAACTTAAGCAGGATTCAAAAACTTTCCTTTTATCATATTTAATTCTGAAGGATAAAAATAAATGCTTTTTGTGACCTAGGATTTAAACTTATTTTTTCTATTTAAACTTTAGTTTTGAATTGCTTTTAATAATCTCTACAGTGTTTTTCTTAGAATTATTTGCTCTCCACATTTGTGTTTCATTTAGATTAAATGCTTTATTTGTATCCAACTCATTAAGAGGTAGTATTTCATATACATTTTTATTTTTATCTTGGTCCCAATACTTATAAACCCATGTAGGTATATAATCTATTTCAGAAATTTTGACTGTACTTTCCTTTAAGTTTTTAGTAATTTTTATATTTAACATTATACCGTCTTCTGTATATCTATTATTCATTAATTCATTTCTTTGATTTGATAAAAAATTTCCTAAAGAATATGATACTAAGGTAGTAGTTCCTTTTGAAGATGTAATAATATCTAGTGGCTGTATAACATGAGGATGACTTCCTAATATTATATCTACTCCGAATTCACATAAAGCTTCAGCAATTTTTTTCTGATATTCATTAGGCTTTAATTTATACTCATTTCCCCAATGAATATAAAAAACAATTATCTCTGCTCCATTTTCCTTCATTTTTTTTATTTCATTTTGTATTTTTTCTAAATCATTATCTAAATCATCATAATTAAAAGTATTGATCTTGTTTTCCAAAGTTGATGGTATAGGTAATCCATTTAAAGTATTTCTAATTTCATAAGTATAAGCTATAATACCTAATTTCATATTATTAATATTTTTAATAATATAATTATCTTCCTCATCAGATTTTTGAGTGCCTAAATAATCTAATCCTATTTCATCTAAAACTGACATTGTTCTTTTAACACCTAATTCTCCCATATCCATAGTATGGTTATTGGCTGTTACTGCTATATCAAAGCCTGAATTTTTTAAGGCACGTACTATCCCATCAGGTGAATTGAATTTAGGATAACTAGAAAATTTCTTTTCTTTCCCAGCTAGAGTAGTCTCTAAATTGCATATGGCAATATCAGCTTTTTTTATATAATCCATAATGTATTTAAAATTATTAGAAAAGTCATACTCCCCATTTTCCCTATTATACTGAGCTTTTAGTTGAGGTCCATGAACCATTATATCTCCAACAGCCAAAATATCAACTTCAGATTCAGTAGGTAAGGCTTCTAATTCTTTCACATTCTCTGTATTGTTTTCTATATTTGAAATTTCTCTATCAGTATATACCATATTAGATACTTCTTGATTAGAGCTACAACCTGAAAACAGTATACTTACTAAGATTATAGTTATAATCAAGATTTTCCCCAGTTTATTTCCCATAAATAATCTCCTTTTCTTTTAGTTCAGTACTATTATACCATTTCTTACCTAATTTAGTATGGCGTAAATTCAATTGCCTAGGAAATAGTGGTAATTCTTGATTTTTCAACATTTTAAGCGTTTTTTTGAAAAATATGTCTAAAATACAGAATGTTGAAAAGATCAAATAATATGACAAACCTTCGAAAATGTCATTCTGAGTGGAACGAAGAATCTGTGTATTTGCATAGCTTTCAAGATTCTTCACTTCACTACGTTCCATTCAGAATGACAAAAATAAAGGCTTTTTTACTGGCATTCTAAAATGCACACAAAGTCCTATAAAAAAATAAATGTTAATCTTTCGATCAACATTTATTCTTCATAGTCATCATAAGCTTGATTATTACTTCCAAAGGATTTGCTTAGTTTTTTTATAGCTCTTTTTTCTATCCTAGATACATAAGATCTAGAAATGCCCAGCATCTTTGCAATCTCTCGTTGTGTCTTACTACCCCCATTAGCTAAACCATATCTTAGCTGTAGCACAGTTTTTTCTCTGTTTTTAAGAATATTAGACATTTTTTCATATAGCTTTTTTACCTGTATTTTTAGCTCCACCTCGTCTAAAACCTGATCACAATCAGTACCTAATATATCTATCAGAGATATTTCATTACCCTCTTTATCTATACCAATAGGATCTTGAAGAGATACTTCATTTTTAGTTTTTTTGTTAGAACGAATAGTCATAAGTATTTCATTTTCAATACACCTTGCTGCATATGTTGCAAGTCGTGTACCTTTTGACCTATTAAAGGTTGTTATTGCTTTAATTAAACCTATTGTTCCTATTGAAATTAGGTCATCTACTTCTCTTCCAATGTTATGATACTTTTTTACAATGTGTGCTACTAGTCTTAGGTTTCTTTCAACTAATATGTTCTTGGCTTCCTCATCACCTTGTTCGTATAACTCTAAGTAATAAACTTCTTCCTCTGGAGATAAAGGCTTGGGAAAGGATGTGTTACTTGATACATATGAAACTAATAGTACTAAAGGTTTTGCGAACAATACAGACAGTGTCATAATGGTCGTCCACACGAGTCTGGCCACCTCCTAAATTCATGTCACTTTAAATTATATGAGGTGACCACTAGATTTGTGCATGTCTTGAGATAAAAACAAAGCGTCCATTTTTAGAGCTAGTTTAAAAAATCTTTATCTTGTCATTCTGAATGAAATGAAGAATCTTGAATACACTCAAATACTAAGATTATTCTATACATCTAAATTACATTTTCGGATATTAATATATATTTCTTTGATATTTTAAGTATTTTTCGTTTTTTAATCATTTTTTGATTCTAAAATAATTCTTTCTGCTATTTTATTAAATACAGGAGCAGCCATTGCTCCCCCAGAACCTCCATTTTCAAGTAATATAGTTACTATATATTCAGGGTTTTTTTCAGGAAAATAACCTGTGAACCAGGCATGGACCGCGTCTTTACCGTTAATCCTAGCTTCTGCAGATCCAGTTTTACCAGCAGCACCACCAAAAGTTGCAAGATCAATTCGTCTACCTGTACCAGATTGAACAACTTTTTTCATCATTTCTTGTATTTGTTTAGCAGTAGTCATTGAAATTATAGGCTTAGGTTTTTCTTTTAAAGGAATTTCTAAAATCCTTTCTTTATCATCTACTATTTTTTTAACTAAACTCACTCCAAAATCCACACCATCATTGGCAATTGTAGATGTCATCTTAGCTATTTGTAGAGGTGTAACTTCTAGTGTTCCTTGTCCTATGGATATATTTCCTATCCCTGCACCTCTTGTATAATCAACAGTTGGCAATTGTCCTGATACTTCTTCGGATAGTTCAATTCCAGTAAGACTACCTAATCCCAAGGAATTTGCCATTTGTATGATTTTTTCTCCTCCAAGGATTTGCCCTAATTGTATAAATACAGAATTACAAGACAATGAAAATGCATCCTCCAAGTTTATTTCTCCATGGCCACCTCTTTTATAGCTACTACATTTTATTTGTATATCTCCAATCTCCTCATATCCTTGACAAAAAAAATTGTGATCTAAAGGTACAATGCCTTCTTCTAAAGCTGCAGCTAAAACAACTATCTTAAATATGGAACCAGGTGGATATGTAATCTGTATAGCTCTATTAAACAGCTCTTTATTATTACTATTTAGATTTTCTACCAAATTATCCGGATTATACTTAGGTGTGCTTGCCATGGCTAAAACTTCACCACTTGTTGAATCAATCACTACTATACTTCCATTTTTACCTGTAGTGTTTAATTCTTCTTCAACTATTTTTTGGATATTTATGTCAAGGGTAGAAACTATATTATACTTTTGTTCTTGATTTTCATCTAAAGTTTTGTATTCTAACCCAGGTATCAATTTTTTATTTGCATCTACTATAGCACCTACAATACTCTGTTGATTTTCTTTTAAGATTTTATCATAGGTTTTTTCAAGACCATTTTCTCCAGTATTATCTATTTTATTAGTGTATCCTATAACATGAGTAGCCAAGCCGCTATCAGAGTATCTTTGTTCTGATACTATAGGAAATACCCCTCTTATTCTTTGAATTTTTTTTAATATTTCATCTTTTGAATTTTTTACTTTAAGGGCAAAAGGCCTTGTTCCTTGTTTTTTAATATTAAATTCCTCATTTGATATATCTGTAACTTCTCTTACTAATAAAACACTTTCTTCTGTTTCCGGAAAATATTCTGGAAATATATATAAATAATTAAAGCTTTCTCTATCAGTTAAAGGAATCATATTTCTATCAAATATTGTTCCTCTTTGTGAATTAATGGGTATTTCTTTAATTCGCTGATTTAATGCCCTTTGGGATAATTCGTCACCTTTATATAGTTGTATATATGCTAATCGCACTACTAATAATGCGATCATAGTTATAATAGTCAAAACTAAAATTTTTATTCTAGTGGTATTTTCTTTATTTATAGTGCTAGTCTCTTCACTTCTTCTTTTTTTTCTTAATTCCAATAAAAACACCTCCCTTAAAAAGTGATATTTTAGATTATCACCATTTTAAAGAAGGCGTATACTTAAACTAATATTGTTCTTTTCTCTCTTTTCTAAGCATAGAATATTTTTCCAATGGTATATCTACTTTTATTTTTATAATTTGCTGAGCATGAGGGGCAACATCAATTTCATGTCCATCTTCATCCCACATATTTGTTATAGAAGTAGAGTAGCTATCTAAATGAGGTCTTATGATTTCTATTTCATCATTTAAAAATATTCTATTTCGTTGTTGAATAGTTGCAATAGAAGTAGCTTCATCATAGCTTAAAACAAGACCCAAAAAATCATATTCTCTTACATAGGAGCTACTTGAATATAACTGTTCTTTATCTCCTGGCTTATCAAAATAAAAACCAGTTGTAAATTCCCTATGACTGGCTTTTTTAATTTCTTTTAGCCACTCATCTTTAAATTCATATTTTTTACCTAGTTTATAATAATTATCTATAGCTTTTCGATATGCACCTACTATTGTAGCAACATAATATGAGCTTTTCATTCGCCCTTCAATTTTTAAGCTAGTTAAACCAGATTCTATAAGCTCTGGTAAATGCTCAATCATACATAAATCTTTAGAATTGAAAAAGTAAGTTCCATTTTCGTCCTCATAAACAGGCATATATTCCCCTGGTCGCTTTTCTTCAACTAAATAATATTGCCATCTACAAGGTTGAGCACATTCCCCTCTATTTGCATCTCTATTTGCCATATAATTACTTAAAAGACATCTTCCTGAATAAGATATACACATAGCACCATGGATAAAAGCTTCATATTCTAATCCTTCTGGAGAATTTTTAATTATCTCCTTCATTTCTACTAGGGACAGTTCTCTAGCCAAAACAATACGTTTGATCCCTTGTTGATGCCAAAAAGCTGCACTCATATAATTAGTGGTATTTGCTTGTGTACTTAAATGAATCTCCATATTGGGTAGATGTTCTCTAACTACCATATATGTTCCTGGATCTGATAAAATAAGAGCATCTACATTTAACTCTTTAAGCTTTTCCAAGTATTCTGGTAGCTCTGAAATATCATCATTATGAGGAATAATATTTATAGTTATGTAAACTTTTTTATTAATGCTATGAGCAAACTCTATACCTTCCTTCATATCATCAAAAGAAAAATTTTTAGCACTGGCTCTTAAGCCAAATACTTGCCCTCCTATATAAACTGCATCTGCACCATAGGCAAAAGCTATTTTAAGTCTTTCTAAATCACCTGCTGGAGCTAATAATTCTATTTTTTCCTTCATCTAATGCCCTCCTGTCCTTTATAGCTAATAGCTACTCCGTCTCCAATTGGCAATACACAGGATGTAAAACCAGAATGGCTCATAATATAATCAAGATACGTTCTCATTCTTTTAATAATAGTTCTTTTCCTGCGTACAGCATATTTATCAGAGGCAATCATTCCTTTATAAAGCACATTATCAGAAATAAGCACCCCGCCTGGCTTTAATAATTTATAGGATGAATTAAGAAAATCAAAGTATTGACCTTTGGCAGCATCTAAAAAAATCATATCAAATTCTTTTTGTATGGTTGGAAGTATATCCTTAGCATTTCCCAACAAAATTTCAATTTGTTCTTCATAGCCTGCTTCTTTTATATATTCATTTGCTCTCTCAATCATATCAGTTCGTCTTTCTATAGTGAGCAGTGAGCCATTTTCCATTGCTCCACAGAAAATAATTGATGAATAGCCAATAGCTGTTCCTACTTCTAAAATGCTTTTAGACTTGCTTATTTTTGTAAGTACTTCAAGAAGCTTAGCAACCTCTGGTTGTACAATAGGTACATGATTTAGTTTTGCATATTCTTCCATTTTTTTTAAAAGTTCATTATTTTGAGGAACTAAATCTCTTATATATTCTTCTACTAAGGGGTTTACAATATTACTCATAAAACATCTCCTTATATATTAAAAATAAGTTCAATTTATCTATTATTTTACCCTAGTATTTAATTAGCATTCTTTGCTTTTAAATGTCCTGTATAGGTTTTATTAAAAATATGCTTTCCATTTTTACCTAGTACAAAATATAAATAATCTGAGCTTTCTGGATAAAGGGCTGCTATTATTGAAGCCTTTCCAGGCGATGCTATAGGTTTTGGTGGTAATCCAATATATTTATAAGTATTATAAGGAGAATCTATAGCAGTATCAGCATTACTTAAGTTTTCTTTTCTTTCTCCCAAAATATATTGTACAGTTGCACATGATTGAATAAGCATATCTTCTTTAATTCTATTATGAAACACACTAGACACTAAAGCTCTTTCTTCATCAAGCTTTGCCTCTCTTTCAATAATAGAAGCCAAAGTAACAATATCCTCTATGGACATATTTAATTCATCTGCTCTATGATAGTATTCTTCACTAAAAACTTGATTAAATCTATCTAGCATCTTTATTATAAGCTCTTCTTCTGTAATATCTTTATCTACCTTATAAGTATCTGGAAATAAAAAGCCTTCTAATCTATTCTCGCCTTTTGGAATATTTTCAAGAAACTTATATTCAAAGTCACCATTATTTGCTATCTCTATAAATTTTTCTTTGTTAATTAGTCCATTAGCTTCTAGTCTACTTACTATTTGTCTAAATTCAAAGCCTTCAGGTATTGTAAATCTAATAGAGTCATCAACTACATCACCACTTACCAGAGTATCAATAATATCCTCCGCTGTCATACTCTCACTTAAATAATATACACCAGCCTTGATTTTCCCATCAGTTTTTAATATTTTATTTAATAATAAAAAGGCCAAATCACTTTTTATTAGATTTTCCTCTTTTAATTGATTTGCAATTTTTGAAGTAGATGACCCTCTAGGAATTTCTACTAAAACTTCATTGTAGTTATTATTATCTACAGGACCAACTTGCTTATCAAAATATACTTTTCCCACTATGCCGAACCCTACTATTAAAATTAAAAAGATAAAAATCATTCTTTTAAAAATATTTTTCATTTTACTTCCCCCATACTTGCATTTGATAATTAAATTATACAGTTATCGGCAAAGTTTTACAAGATTCTTAGTATTTATTAAAACAATCAAGTGGGCACGAATGAATTTGTACCTACAGGCTAATTAATATGAAAAATCATCGAGAATGACAGAATCATAGGCTTTTTCAACAAACTCGTAGTAGTTGCGAATTCATTCCCATATATACTAAACCTAAAATTTAGAGCTATTATTTTAAAATAATAGCTCTAAAGAATTATTAAATGAATTTTATACTTCCATAATAATCGGTAATATCATAGGGCTTCTCTTTGTTTTTTGATATAAGAAGTTTCTTAAGCTATCTTTTATAGCTGATTTTAAAGCTGCCCATTCTCGTACTTCATTGTTTTGACATTGTTGTAATGCTGCTCTGACCACAGTACGAGCCTCATCCATAAGATCTTCAGATTCCCTAACATATACAAATCCTCTAGATATAATATCAGGGCCAGACAATACAAGACCATTCTCTTTAGCTATAGTTACAACTACAACCATAAGCCCATCTTCTGATAAATGCTTTCTATCTCTTAAAACAATATTTCCTACGTCACCTACACCTAAGCCATCAACTAAAATATTACCAGAAGGCACATTACCAGCGATTCTAGCACCATCTTTGGAAATTTCTACTACCTGACCAGTTTCAATAGTGAAAATATCCTCACTATTCATTCCTAAACTTTCAGCAAGCTTAGCATGTTGGATCAGATGTCTATATTCCCCATGAACTGGTATGAAATACTTAGGTTTTAACAAAGAGTGTATTAATTTTAGCTCTTCCTGACAAGCATGTCCTGAAACATGGACATCTGCTAATGAGTCATATATTACATTTGCTCCTTTTTGAAAAAGTCTATTAACAACTTTTGAAATAGTTTTCTCATTGCCTGGTATTGGAGAAGATGAAAGTATAACTACATCCCCTTGTTGAATCTCTACTTGCTTATGCTCTGATGATGCCATTCTTGATAAAGCTGACATTGGCTCCCCTTGACTTCCTGTTGTAACAAGAACTATTTCATTATCTGGATATTTTTTAATATCATTCATTTCAACTAAAATCTCTTCGGGTACATTTAAATACCCAAGCTCCATAGCAGCACTTACTACATTAACCATACTTCTTCCAGAAAATGCTATCTTTCTATTAAAACTATATGCTGCATTAATTAACTGTTGGACCCTATGAACATTTGAAGCAAAAGTAGCAACTATAATTCTTTTATTAGCATTTCTGAAAATATTTTCTATATTAGCACCTACAGTACGCTCAGACATAGTATATCCAGGCCTTTCTACATTAGTAGAATCTGCTAAAAGTAATAAAACTCCTTTTCGTCCTAATTCTGCCAATCTATGAAAATCTATAGGCTCGTCATCTATTGGAGTATAGTCAATTTTAAAATCTCCAGTATGGAATATTGTACCTAAAGATGTATGTATAGCTATACATACTGCATCAGCAATAGAATGACTAGTTCGGATAAATTCTACACCAAAATCTCCAAGTTTTATTTCATCGCCTGGTTTAATGACTTCCATTTTAACACTACCGATCATCTTATGCTCTTTTAACTTATTTTCTACTAGTGCAAGAGTCAGCTTTGTTCCGTAAATAGGTACATTTATCTTTTTAAGTACATAAGGCAATGCACCGATATGATCTTCATGACCATGAGTAAGGACTATACCTTTAACCTTATCTCTATTTTTTATTAAGTATGTTACATCAGGAATTACTATATCAATTCCTAGCATTTCGTCCTCTGGAAAACTTAATCCGCAATCTATGATAACTATCTCATCTTTAAATTCAAATGCAGTCATATTTTTTCCGATTTCATTTAATCCTCCCAAAGGAATAACTTTAAGTTTTGCTGGCTTTCGTGCCATATTATCACTCTCCTAAATCTTCTCTCTCTCTTAATCCGTATAAAATCCATCTATTTTATATCTCCCGGACACTCACATAAAAACATTATACTTCATTTGCCATATGTTAGCAATAATGGGTTTTGAACATCATCTTAAATCAAAATTTTTATTATATTGTTATTATTGGTCTTTTTTTGATTTAGTAAACAAATTCAAAGAAAAAATCCTGTATCATTTACAGGATTACTGACATTTAGAACACAATCCAAAAAATTTCACTTTATGGTCACTTATTTTAAAGTTATAACTTTTTTCAATCTCAGCCTCTAAGGATTCCAGTAAATCTAATTCTACTTCTATAACAGCATTGCAATTCAAGCAAATTAAATGATGATGTTGATGATTATCAGTGTGAGTATTAAGTTCATATCTTCCACAGCCATCATCAAAATTTATTTTTGTAATTAATTCTAGTTCATCAAGAAGCTGTAATGTTCTATATACAGTAGCAAGACCAATCTCAGGACATTTACCCTTAACATAATCATATATTTCCTCAGTACTCAGATGGTCTCCTTGGTGTTCTATTATCGTATCTAGTGTAGCCCTTCTTTGAGGGGTAAGCTTATATCCTTTTTCTTTTAACTTATCCTTTAGGGTTTCCATTATATCAGACACATTAACACCTTCTTCTCAATTAATAATTCCTGTTATTTAATATAATAATTGGTACAAACAGTAAAGTCAAGTAGTAAATGGTAATTTATCAATTTTTAAGACTCTCAGTTCTATAAGTGGGAGAATGAACTTTTTTACTTCAGGTGGAGTAGAGTCTCCATCTGAAGCTTCGATGTTTCGCTTTAGCAAAACGAATTCACTACTCTTTAATACTACATCCTTTACTAAACAATCCACACCCTTTACAATCTTCACACTTTTTAGGAGTGTTTAATATTGAATAACACCTAGGGCATCTTTCCATTTTAGGATCATCGATTTTACAACCACACTTTTTACATACCAATGCCATCAAAATACCCCCTTCAAAACGATATCATTTGATATTGATTATCATTAGTATATCCTAATTTTTCTAATTAGTCAAGTGGTGTATAGATTAAGGCTATGACTTAGTCATAGCCTTATTTTTATTCTTCCTCTTCTTCTTCTTCATTTTCCATGATTTCTTGATAAGCTTCAGCTACTGCGTCAAATTCTTCATCATTTTCTACACATTCTAAGACATACTCTCCATCTTCCTCAACCATTTTAAAAATAAAGGCTTCTTCAGTTTCCTCATTTGTAGGTAGAAGAATAGCATACTCTTTTTCATTTACTTCAAGAGTAGCAATTACCTCGAATTCTGTTTCTCTTCCATTTTCATCTAATAAAGTCACTTTGTTATCATTTTCCATTTTCTACACCTCTTATTAAATTTATTTTACTTCTTTTGATCTAAATAACCTTGCAAAATAAAGGTTGCAGCCACCTTATCAATAACTTTTTTTCTATTACTTCGGCTAACATCTGCACTTATGAGAGTTTTTTCAGCTGCCATTGTGGTTAATCTTTCATCCCACATGATTACTTCATGCTTTGGAAATCTCTTTTTAAATTGTTCTACAAAATCTAATACTTTTTCTCCCTGTGGGCCTACAGTGCCATTCATATTTTTAGGAAGCCCTACTACAGTTTTATGAATTTCCTTTTGGGAAATAATTTCAGTTAATTTTCTAAAATCAGCCTTTACCCCAGTTCTTCTTATAGTTTCTAAGCCTTGAGCTGTCATTCCTAATGCATCACTTACTGCTACACCTATAGTCTTGTCTCCTACATCTAATCCCATAATTCGCATAGTATTTCCTCATTTCTAAATAATTTTAATACAAAATTCAGGACAATACCTACTACAATATCCACATAGTACGCATTTTTCCTTATCTACTACAATTCCTTCTTTTTGAAGATTAAGTGCCCCATGCTTACAACTACTTACACAATTACCACATCTTTGACACCAAAAATCAATTAGTAATTTTCGATTTTTACTGGAAATACTATTTTTTATTTCATCAGGAATAGTTTTATTGCTAAATTTTAAAGTGTTATAAATAACTTCTTCTATAGATTGCATACCAACAGCTATTGAATCAAGACATTCTTGGGAAATAGCATATTCAAGAGATTCTTCTGCCCTATCAATTAAATTTCCTCCACCTATAGGTTTCATGCCATAAATTCCTTTTCCATTATCATGAGCCTTTTGAATAGCTTTAAGCATATCTACTCTACTTCCATCTTGAATACCTATACCTTCTTTATTTATTATGGGATGAATAATATCTATTTCTTTCATATTACCAGCAACTTCAACTGCACGTACGGTGTGAGTAGATATTCCCACTGCTTTTATTATACCCTGTTCCTTCATTTTTAGATAATATTCAAGAGCCTTATAATGCCCCTTTAGGGTAAACTCACTTTCCTGTTCATGTAAAAGAAAAATTTGTATCTTATCTATAGACATATCCTTTAATGCTTTATCTAAACTTTTTTTTGCTGTTTCTTCATCATAAGCATAAGATTTTGATGAAATCACTATGTCCTTTTTACCATAGATATCCAGTGCCTTTTTTATATGTTTATATGTTTCATAAAGCTCAGCAGTATCTATAAAATTGACACCTCTCGAAAATGCTTCTGCTATAATCTCTCCCCCTGCCTCTTTTGACAGGTTTGCTTGTAATGGCCCAACAGTTAAACCACCGAAACATAGTCTTGATACCTTTAATCCTGTATTGCCAAGAAATCTATACTCCATATAAAAACTCCTAATCTTTAACTAAAAATAAGCTTAAGTATAATAAACTTGTAGCTAAAAAAATAATACTAGTTGCTGCTGCTACAATTCCAGAATCATTTACAGCAAAAGCAACCATACAGCCAGCTACTATTCCTGTCCATCCTATAGATAGATGTGGATATGTATCTGCTAATTTATTTATTGTTTTTACTGGTCTATAAAAAAGAATCCCAATAATAATTATTGTTGTTAGCAGTACCTTACTCCAAATAGTAACACCTATCAATTTTAAATTCATGGCTATCTTCCTATTTATAATTAGAAATATAGCTGAAGGCCCTTGCTTGAGTATATTTTCAATTGCCCCTGCTAGGTGGGATGGATTTTTTACAAGCTTTATATCAATAAAAGCCATAATAAACACTACAGCTATAACTATGAAGCCTATTAAAAATATTTGTTTAGGCCTTATTTTTATTTTATATAATCTTAATGCTGTATATGTAAAAGCTGCAACAGCTGTTATTGTCCCTCCTACATTAGCACCTAATTTTGGAAGTCCAATTATGATAATAGTTATCAGTAAGATGCTTAATGATATCTTTTTATCAAATTTAAATCTATCTAAAAGTGCTGTTGCAAATATCAAGGTTGATCCAATTAAAACCCCCATATATTCATTGCCTATACCATAATACCTTGCTCCTATAATAGGGTCATATCCAAGAACAGATTTTTTTATAAGATTAGCCCCTAGTCCTACATCTATTAAAATTAAAAAAGTTGTAATTCCTGATATGATTAACAATGCCTCTAATGGTTTAAACACCTTATGTATTACAACACTAAATATTCCAATAATTACAACCAAAAATAAAAATATATATTCTAAACTACTAAAATTATAGATAGGTACTATTAAAAGAGTAATAGGTATTATCATTGTACTAAGTAGCACTACCTTAATTATATTTATAAGATTAGGCTTAAATTTTTCTTTAAATAGGACTATACTTAATGCTATTAAAGAAATAAGTATCTCAAAAATTGCAAAAGCAGATAAAACTGGATATCGGTAATTAGATATATTAACTACCTGTTTTTCTAAATTTATAAGAAAGTTATAATTATCTGCCATACTTACATAGTTAAAAGCTTTACCTTGGATATTTTTAATATCAGCATCTAAATAATTTGCAACTGAAGGTGCTATATCTATATTACCTATTATACCTTCTCTACGAGTAGTATCAGAATATAATACACCACTACTTATTCCTTCTCCATAGACTAATATAGGTGTTAAGGTTCTACCTGCTCTTATATCAGAAGAAGAAGGATAAGGTGAAACAATAATGATACGAGCTTTATTAAAATCTAAATTGTTTAATAAGTTTTTTATAAATTCATTAATATCATTTAAAATTTTAGATTTCATATATTTATACTGCTCATCTGATAAATTAGTCTTAGATCTTTCTAGACGACTTATATCACCTAAATCAATAACTATAAAGTCTGATTTACTTATATAAGTTTTAAACAACTTCAACATTTTAATATAATCAGTCTTTAGCCCCAAGGGATATATATAGTCTTTTTCTAATATTGATTTATCAATCTCTCCATAATTTATATAGCCATTATTGTCCATAGCTATAGCAGGAGCTAATCTAATAGAAATTTCATCTGTATCAGAGTTTCCTATTACAGTGGTTTTTTTACCTTTGTTTTGTAGAGCTTGTCCTAAAGAGCCCGAAATAGCACCATATTCACCTGCTCTGTTTTGCTTTTTTAATTGTGCTGAATTTAAGTTCACAATACCTTCTTGTGGTAAATCTATACCTGTTCGCCTTTTATATACCTTTAAAATTTCATCATCAATTCTTAGAAAATTTAAAGAGCCAGAAGATGCCTCTGCTCTTGTACCTGCTCCAATAGTAGTATAAGCCTTATATGTATTGGCTTTTGAAGAGGTTTTTGTATTCATAAGACCTATGGAGCCTTGTTCCATCATTCCCTTTATAACAGGAATAGAATAAAACTCCCCTAGATTAAGTTCATTAATAGCTATTATAACTTCTTTTTTACTTTCCTCAGCGTTAGCTGTCATAGAAAGTGTTAGCATTATACATATAAAAAGTATAAAAGGTCTTATGAATTTCAATACAAATCTCTCCTATTTTTCCTGTAGATAGCTTTTTAATAATTCTTCTACTAGTTCATCTCTTTCAATTTTTCTTATTAAGCTTCTGGCATTATTAAAGCTAGTTATATAAGTAGGATCACCAGAAAGAATATAACCTACCATTTGATTTATTGGATTATATCCTTTTTCTTCTAAAGAATTATATACATTTGTAATTATTTCTTGTGCTGAATTAATTTTTTCTTTATCTACTTTAAATTTCATTGTGAAATTGTGTTTATCAGTCACTTCTTCCACCTCTCCCTCTCTTTATATATTACTAATATTCTATATATTTATTCATTATCCTTTATATAAGGCTATTTACTAAGAGCTTTGTTTTGAAAAGAGGGTAAAGTAATTTAACCCTCTTAAATTAATTAATCTGCTCTTTAACTAATTCTGAAACTTTTTGTAATGCTTCATCTATTTTCGTTGGATCTTTTGCTCCTGCTTGTGCCATGGTAGGTTTTCCACCACCACCTCCACCGGCTAATTGTGCAATAGGTTTTATTATTTTTCCTGCATGAACACCTAATTTAACCACATCATCTGTAGCCATAACTACAAAACTAACCTTGTTATTATTTTCAGAGGCTAGTACTACAACCCCAGAACCTAATTTATCTTTTATTCTATCTCCTAAGTCTCTAAGCTGATCCATATTTGCTTCTTTGATTTTAGATGTAATAATATTAACATTACCAACTGTTACAACATTTTGCATAATTTCATCAATAGAGCTTGATGAAAGTTTTCTTTTTAACACTTCTATTTCCTTTTGAGCTGCTTTCATTTCACCTAGTAAGCTCTCTAATCTTGTAGATATATCTTTAGGATTTGTCTTTAATTGTTTAGCAATATCAATCACAGCCAAATCTTTTTGTTTAGAATACTCATATGAAAAAATACCTGTAATAGCTTCTATTCTTCGTATACCTGCTGCTACACCACTTTCACTTATGATTTTAAAAGAACCAATTTGACTAGTATTATTCAAGTGAGTACCCCCACATAGCTCCATACTATAATTTCCCATGCTAATTACTCTAACTACATCTCCATATTTTTCTCCAAAAAGAGCGGTAGCTCCTTTTTCCTTTGCCTCGTTTATACCCATTTCATCTGCAGATACATTAAGACTTTCTAGTACTTTCATATTCACGTTTTTTTCTATTTCATTTATTTCATCAGGAGTCAAAGCTTGAAAATGAGTAAAGTCAAATCTCAACTTATCACTAGTAACCATTGATCCTGACTGCTCTACATGCTCACCTAAAATTTCCTTTAAAGCTTTATGAAGTAAATGAGTAGCAGTGTGATTTCTCATTGTATTTAAACGATTATCTTTATCTATCTGAGCATTGACTTGAGAACCTACACTTATACTACCTTCTAATACATTGCACATATGAATTATCCTATTATTATTACCTTTTTTACAATCTATTACTTCAAGCTTACAGGTTTCATTATATATAATTCCTATATCACCAGCTTGTCCTCCTCCTTCTGGATAAAAAGGTGTTATATCTAGAATTAAATTAATACTATCACCTTGATTAGCTGTTTTTAGTATTTCTCCATTTTTAACTATTGCCAAAACTTTAGAAGATGTTTTTTCATTTGAATATCCTTCAAATTTAGATTTTACATCATCACCTAGCTGAGAGTAAATATCTTCTTTCCAGCTTTCTCCTTCAGTACTATGTCTAGCATTTCTTGCTCTCTCTTTTTGCTTTTGCATTTCACTTTTGAAACCTTCTTCATCTACTTGCATACCTTCTTCTTCTAAAATTTCCTTAGTTAACTCTAAAGGAAATCCATAAGTATCATATAGTTTAAAAGCTTCCTCTCCGCTTAAAGTCAGCTTATTTTCTTCTCTTAATTTAGAGCTATAGTCTTTAAGAATATCACTACCTTGATCAATAGTTTCTTGAAATCTTTGTTCTTCTACCTCTATTATTTTTTTAATATATTCCATTTTATCTATTAATTCTGGATAAGCTTCACCTGATATATCAATAACCTTATCAACTAGCTGTAGTAAAAAGTTATCTTTGATTCCTAAAAGCTTTCCATGCCGAGAGGCTCTTCTTAGTAATCTTCTAAGAACATATCCTCTGCCCTCATTACTTGGCATTATTCCATCACTAACCATAAAAGTAACAGAACGAATATGGTCAGTTACAATTCTTATAGAGGTATCATTCTTAGGGTTAGCACCATAGGTTTGATTAGAGATTTTAGCAACTTCATCTAAAATATATTTTATTGTATCAACTTCAAAAATAGTATCTACTCCCTGCATAATACAAGCTACTCTTTCTAATCCCATACCAGTATCAATATTTGGATTAGGTAGGGGATTATAATTACCTTCTTCATCCTTATCATATTGAGTAAATACGTGATTCCAAAACTCCACAAATCTATCGCATTCACAGCCTGGTTTACAAGCCTCATCTCCGCAACCATATTTTTCCCCTCTATCAAAATATATTTCGGAGCATGGGCCACAAGGTCCTAAACCTATCTCCCAGAAATTATCAGCTTTTCCAAGTCTTACAATTCTTTCTTTAGGAAAACCTATCATCTGGTTCCAAATCTCAAAGGATTCATCATCATTTTCGTAAATAGAAACCCATAATTTATCCTCTGGCATTTTTAAATGCTCAGTAACTAATTCCCATCCCCATGAGATAGATTCTTTTTTAAAATAATCACCAAAAGAAAAATTGCCCAACATTTCAAAAAAAGTAGCATGTCTAGCTGTCCTACCAACATTTTCTATATCACCTGTTCTTATACACTTTTGAGCTGTTACCATTCTTGGTTTTGGTGGAGTTTCTACCCCCATAAAATATGGTTTTAAGGGAGCCATACCTGAATTAATTAAAAGCAAACTTTTATCTGCTTCTGGCACTAAGGAAAAGCTTGGTCTTACAAAATGATCCTTACTTTCAAAAAAATCTAAAAATAGCTTTCTTATTTTATTTAATCCCATTTTTTCCATTACATCTACCTCCATATAAAAAATTATCAAAAAATAAACTCCCATCCCTATATATAGGGACGAGAGCAAACTCGCGGTACCACCCTACTTACCAAAAATGGTCACTTATTAGAATACCCAGCAATTTAACGATTGCTAATCGTCAACCTCTACTTTTTTCAAGGTTGAAACTTAAAAGTGGCAAGTACATTTTTTATCAGAAATCTTTCAGCCCAGGAATTCCTCTCTAAAGATAAAGTATAATGTACCATTCTTTTTCATTGTTTTTATCATATATGCTTAAATTATATTAAAATTACTACTATTTGTCAATTTATCCTTCAAGTAAGTTTTGGGCAAGTTCGGGGACGGTTCTTGCTCTTGCTTTTTGGGGCAAATCAAGAACCATCTCTTAACTTGCGTTGTCCTTTTATAATATAGTTGGACAGATGTCCTATGATAACTTTCAAGCTGGCTACCACTGGGATTGCGAAAAGCATTCCAACTATTCCAAACACTTCATTTCCAATTATTAATGCTATAATAATTATTATAGGATGTACCCCTACACTATCTCCTACGATCTTAGGTGATAGTACTGCACTTTCTATTTGTTGGATTATTAAAAATGCTACAATAACCCAAACTGCCTTCATGGGATCCTCTAATAAGGCAATAATTATTGCAGGGATTGCTCCCATTATAGGGCCTATGTAAGGTATAAAGTTTGAAACACCTGCTACCAGACCTATTAAAAACGCAAAATCAATTTGTAATATAAGTAAAGCTATAGTACTTAAAACTCCTACACAAAAAGCTACTATTATTTGTCCCCTAATAAACTTACTAAGAGTTTTATCAACATCTTTAAAAACTTTAATTAATTCAGGTCTAAATTTTTTAGGTATTAAAGAAGATAATATTTTTTTAAAGTGTGCAGTGTCTTTTAAGAAATAAAAAGAATATATAGGAATTAATGCTAAGTTTATTATATTTGAAAAAACATTGAAAATCTTAGTAGTAAACTCCTTTGTAAATTCTATAATTTCACTTTGTATATCAGATAAATTTTCTTGTAATGCATTAGTTATTATTGACATTTGTGGTGAAAAATTATCCAATTCTTTTACTTTATTATAAAAACCATTAATATATTTATTGGCTTCATCAGTGAACTTCGGTAGTATATCAATTAGATTTTTTACCTCTGCTGTTATTTTAGGTGTAATAGCTATGGAAAAAAATGTTCCTAATAATGCTATAATACTATAAAGAAGAACAACACCCCACAACCTAGATAAGCCCCTTTTTTCAAATGAGTGCACTATTGGATTTAGAAGATAAGAAAATATTATAGCCCATATAATTGGAGTTAGCACTAAAAAAACTAATTCCCTAAGACTATATATAATGTTAATAAACAGTAAGATTATAATTGCTAAACCTAATCTAAAATAATATTTTTTTCGTAGCACTATTCTTTTAGAGGAATCTAAATGTTGATTTGCAATGTTTACTATATAATAAATAACTAGTCCTAAAAGAACCATTAATAAAAAATTTATACTTACTACAAAAGTACTAATTATATAAAAAAGAGGTTTAGATTGTATGTATCCTAATATACTTTCCATTTTTCATCACCTTTAATTCTTAAAAAAGCAGCTTTAAAGCTGCTTTTTTAAGTTATTTCTATTTAAACATTCTTGGAAAATCTAAATCTTCTATGAAATTGGAGGCATTTTTAAATAATTTACTTCCGCTTTTCATAAAAAGTCTTTTGTGTCTTGAAGTTACCCTGCCTTGGGCATACATTCCAATAGACGCTCCTATTAAACTACCTGCAACAATACCGGAAACAAATCGATTTCTTCTCATCCAATCCCTCCTTTTGCTTAAACAATTACTCTAAGGATATTATTCGTTTCAATCCACCAGTATTATGAATTATTGATTGACTCATGGAATTACTTATTACTAGATTATCTTTATTGAGATTAAAGTTTTCATCAATGGGAAGTATTGGTCTTCCACCCATTAAATCATCAAATATTCCTTCAGTTATAACAATACCCACTAATTTACCTATAGAAACATCAATTAATATATCTTGTATAGTTCCTACATCTTTTCCTTCTTGTGTTAAAATATCTAATCCTAATAACCCGCATGTCATAGAGTGGAGTGTTGGGTTTATTTGAACCTTTTCAATATATGCTTTAGTATAAACAGTAACAGCTTCTTCTTCAATATTTTTGATATTTTCTATTCTAACAATTTTTTTTTCGTGAAAATACTTACCTTCCTCTATTACTAAAGCAATCAATTCATAACTAATTGGGTCATATACAATATCCTTAATTTCCATAGACTTATAATTCTCATCTAAGCAAATTACTGGCAAACCAATGATTTCACTTCCTCTTTTTATCATTTTTTTCACCACTTTTTCAGCTAGTAATTGCTATATATATATAATTCCACAACATCAGTATTAATAAACTAGAAATACTTTCTTATATTTTTTATTTTGAATTTTTTAAAATAAAAAAATATTGTTGCAAAAAATTTTAAATCAGCCATGGACGTTTCGTTTGTCTGATGAAGTATATATGGACACATTATAGGGAAAGTGCGACGTAAACGTCGCAGGTTGACGGTTTACGGTTGACGGTTGTCGGTTAAGATCTAGGGATAGATCCTTCGCATTCGCTCAGGATGACATTTGGGAGTATTCCTCTGGTCTGTCATCCTGAGTGCATACGAAGGATCTATCTTTTAAGGTTTTGATGTTTTAAGGTTTTAACCGTAAACCGTCAACCAACAACCGTCAACCTGCGTCGGTACGACGCATAATCCCTATAATATGCAAAAAGCAAGTTTAGGAAACTCCCCCAAACTTGCTTTTAATCTAAAACTATAAATCTTCATCCTCATCACCATGATCATGGCCATCATCTGATAGGTCTAAACCGTCTAACTCTGGAAAATGTATATTATTTTTCTTTGAATAGTCAAGTAAAGCGGCTTTTACTGCTTGTTCTGCTAAAACTGAACAGTGTATTTTTTGACTTGGAAGTCCACCTAGCGCTTCAACTACTGCTCTATTTGTGAGCTTTAATGCCTCATCAATTTTTTTTCCTTTAATCATCTCTGTTGCTATACTTGATGTTGCTATAGCTGAACCACATCCGAATGTCTTGAATTTTACATCCTCTATAACATTATCATTTATTTTAAGATACATTTTCATAATATCTCCGCATTTAGCATTACCAACTTCACCTATACCATCTGCATTTTCTATTTCTCCTACATTTCTTGGATTAGTGAAATGCTCCATTACTTTTTCGCTGTACATTTATAATTCCCCCTTAACTTTTTCATATAAAGGTGACATTTGTCTTAATCTATCTACAATTCCTGGTAGTTTATCAAGTACATAGTCAACATCAGATTCATCAGTAAAGTCACCCACAGTAAGTCTTAAAGACCCATGAGCTATTTCATGAGTTAGTCCTAGCGACATCAATACATGAGAAGGATCCAGCGCCCCTGATGTACAAGCAGATCCACTAGAGCCTGCTATTCCTACCATATCCAGACTCAAAAGTAAAGATTCCCCTTCAATATATTGAAAACAAAAGTTTACATTCCCTGGCAGTCTTGAAGTAGGATGTCCATTAAGGCGAATATAAGGTATTTCCTTCGTAATTCCATCAATTAATTTATCTCTTAAAGAAGTAAGCCTTGAAATATGCTCCTCTAAATTTTGGGTTGCTAACTCAGCAGCCTTCCCAAATCCAACCATACCTGCAACATTTTCTGTACCAGCTCTTCTTCTTTTTTCTTGAGCTCCCCCATGAATAAAGGGATGAATTTTTATGCCTTTTTTAATAAACAAGGCTCCTATACCTTTGGGACCATATATTTTGTGAGCTGACACAGACATAAGATCTATATTTAATTCCTGAAGATCTATACTTACATTACCAAAGGCTTGAACTGCATCAGTATGGAAGTAAATCTTATTTTTCTTTGCAATCTCACCTATCTCTTTAATTGGTTGAATAGTTCCAATTTCATTGTTTGCAAACATAATTGAAATTAGAATAGTATTATCTTTAATTGATTTTTCAAGCTCCCCTAGACTTATCATTCCATATTCATCTACATCTAAATAAGTAACCTCAAATCCATTTTTCTCCAAGTATTCACAGGTATGAAGAACTGCATGATGTTCAATTTTAGTTGTGATTATATGATTTCCCTTTGCAGCATTAGCATATGCAATGCCTTTAATAGCCCAGTTATCAGCTTCTGAACCCCCAGATGTAAAGTAAACTTCATTAGGATTAGCTCCCATTGCCTTGGCCACTTTGTCTCTTGCTGAGTCCACAGCTTGTTTAGCTTCCCTTCCATATGAGTAGATGCTTGAAGGATTTCCAAAGTTCTCAGTAAAAAATGGTAACATTTCTGATAAAACTTCTTTTTTAACTGGTGTTGTAGCTGAATAATCTAAGTACACTCTTTTGTTCATCAAATCATCTCCTAAATCTTATATATAGTACATATAACTATTATTACTATGGATTTTTTCATAATCATCTAACATATCCTGAAGTGTAATTGAATCTACTACTTCATTAATGCTATCTCTTATCTTTACCCATAAATTTCTAGTTACACACAACTCTGCTTTATTACAATCATTCACATTATCTTCCACCACACAATCAGCTGGTGCTAATGGACCTTCTAAAGTCCTGATAATATCTCCTACAGTTATCTTTTGAGGTTTGTCTCCTAGAACATATCCACCTTGAGCACCTCTTATACTTCTAACCAGTCCAGCCTTACGAAGACTTGCAAACAATTGCTCTAAGTAATGTATAGAAATACCTTGCTTCTCAGCAATACTGTTAAGGGCAATTGGTCCTTCTCCATAGGCTAAAGCAAGCTCTACCATTGCTTTTACACCATATCTTCCCTTTGTTGATAATTTCATTTAAACAGCCCCTTCATAATTCCAAGTAAATTACTCAAGATTCATCACTAAGTATATTATACCCTACTAATTTTGTCAACATTCAACTTTTTATTTTTTTAAAAAAAATTTATGCCACATGTTGAAATTAAAAATCGGTTTTATACATGGGTCAAACCCTACGTTTTGTATGGAAATTTATATATACATGTACATGTATCAAAATTTATATATAAACTGCTATAACCAGAAAACCCATGGATTATACTTCATAAAGATATAAACCATTTAAAATACAGACACTGTTATGGTTCTAATGTCTAAAAATAGACAAGATAACCATTACAGTGTCTGTATTTTTGAATTGCTTTATTATCTATTTTATAAAAAGTTTTTATACCAATCAACTGTTCTTTTTAATCCTTCATTAATTCCATATTTAGGTTGCCAGTCAAGAAGTTTACGTGCTTTTTGTGCTGATAAATATTGATGTTTTATCTCGTTATTACCTTCATTTAAAATTACTGGTTGCATTTCAGACTCCATAACTTTTAATATTTTATCTACAATCTCAAGTACTGTTAACTGTATTTCATTACTAAAGTTAAATGCCTCACCATGTAGCTTTAATTCTTCCATTTTTTCTGCCAAAAATAAATAGGCATCTACTGCATCTTCTACATAAAAGTAATCTCTTATAAATGTACCATCACTTCTAATTATTGGTGACTCCCCATTTACAATTGATTTTATAGTTTGTGGAACTATTCTATTAAAGTTAAGATCTCCTCCACCATATAAATTTCCACATCTAGTTATACATACTGGCAGTTTGTAGGTATTATAAAAGGTTTGAGAAATCAGATCCGCACAGCTTTTAGAAACATCATAAGGGTGCATTCCTTGTAGGGGCATATTTTCATCATAAGGCAAAACCTTCTGATCTCCATAGGCTTTATCACTTGAAGCAACTACTATACCTTTAATAAGTGGACTTCTTCTACATGCCTCTAATAAATTCCAGGTACCTTTTATATTAGTTTCAAAGGTAGAAATAGGATTTCTATTTGCTACTCCTACTATGGCTTGTGCAGCTAAATGGAAAACAAATTCTATCTCATACTCTCCTAAAACCCTTTCTAATAATGGTAAATCCTCTAGCTGTCCTTGCACTTGAACAATGTCTTTAGAAGAATTTAGTGTATAAAAGTTAGATGCAGGAACAAAATCTCTTACAAGTACCACTACATTAGATCCTAGTTTATTTAGCTCTTTTACCATATAACTACCTAGAAATCCTGTAGCTCCTGTTACAAAAACTTTTTTACCTAACCAAAAATCTTTTTTCATACTTATCACCAAACCTTCCAAGGTGGAGTTAAAGTATCCCACATTTTATTTACTTCCTCTAAATCCTTATAAGTGTCCATAGCTTTCCAAAATCCTGTATGCTCATATACGGATAGTTCTCTGTCTTTTACTAAATTAACTAAAGGCTCTCTTTCAAATATACATTTATCTGAATTATCAAGATATGAAAAAATCTTTTTGTTTAATACAAAAAAACCTCCATTTATAATATCCTCTCCTTGAGGTTTTTCAGAAAATGACTTAGCTATATTATTTTCTACTGTTAAAGTTCCATATTGATTTTCCTTTTTAATTCCTGTTACAGTAGCTATTTTGTTATTAGTTTTATGAAATTCAACAAGCCTATTAATATTAATATCAGCCAGTCCATCACCATAAGTTAGCATAAAATTTTCTTCATCAATATAATCCTCTATTTTTTTAATTCTTCCTCCAGTCATGGTATCATCACCGGTATTTATAAATTGAATTTTCCATTTTGGCATTTGACCTAGAAGTTGAATTTTATTATCTTCTCCACTTAGAATAAAATCCTGATTTTTCCAGTGATAGTCCATAAAGTATTCTTTGATTTTTTCTCCTTTATATCCTAATAGCAATATAAATTCATTATATCCATAATACATATAGGTTTTCATTATATGCCATAGTATAGGTTTTCCCCCTATGGGTGCCAATGGTTTAGGTATATCCTCTGTTACTTCCTTCATTCTAGTACCTTTACCTCCACAAAGTATAACCACTTTCATAGGTATCCTCCTCTTTTTTATAATCTTGTCCTTTCTTCAATTCAGAATATGTAGTTTGAGTATGTTCTGTTCCCCTTTACACTAAAAAAGAAGTGTTCTCACTTCTTCTTTTTCAATACATATATTTACTAAATTTCTTCATTATTAAAGCTATTAAAAAATATAAAACAATGGTAAAATAGAACGAGGTTCCTTAAACTGCGAATCTAAAAATATAAATAATTAATCAAAAGTATTGAAAAATACTACTTGATTTTAAAGAGGAGAGATCACATGAAACTAAAACAAAAACTTATTTTAAACCTTGTCCTTATATCCAGTATTCCATTACTTGTAATATCAGCTATGGGTTATTCTACAATAAAATCCCAGTTAGTCGAAAACATTCATAGTGAGATGAGTGCAACAGTAAGCGCTATTACTAAAGATTTTGATGGTTGGCTAACTAGTAAGGCAAAATTGGTGGAAACAACTGCTACAATTATACAAGAAACTGATAAAAATGAAGCAATAGGAAAAGAATACTTGCAATCTTTTAAAAATGACCCTGCTATGTATGATCTTTATATTGGGTTTGAAGCTGATGGCAGTGTATTAGACGGAGGGGATTGGGTAGCACCTGAAGATTATGATGCTCGTAAACGTTCCTGGTATACAAATGCAATAAAAAGCTCTAAAATTTCTTATGCAATTACATATGCCGATGAGGCAAATGGATGGAAAAACCTAGTATCACCTTCTATGCCCATCAAATCAAAGGATGGCTCTTTACTTGGTGTTATATCAGGGGATGTTGATATTTCTAGTTTAGATGAAATAGTGAAACAGGTAGAAGTTAAAGAAACAGGGTATGGAATTTTAATAGACAATACAGGCGTTATTCTTTCACATCCCGATAAAAACATGATAGCTAAAAATATTTCTGAAAACAATGAACTAAAAGAATTAAAAACCGAATTATTAAATGAAAAAAGTGGATACAAACCTTATACAGTTGATGGTGAAAAGAAATTTCTTGCTTTTGATACTATTCCATCTACATCTTGGATTTTAGCAATAGTTGTACCTGAAAAAGAAATTTATGCTCCATTGGCTTCTATACAAATAAAATATTTAATAATGAATATTGTAGGAATACTTACTATTATTTTATTTGCCCTATATTTTTCTCGTCAAATCACTAACCCTATTAACAAATTAATCAAAGGCGCTACTGTTATAAGTAATGGGGATTTAACAACTAAAGTGAACTTGACTACAAAAGATGAAATTGGCCAATTAGCAACTGCTTTTAATGACATGAGCTATAATTTTAGAAATGTAGTTTGTGAAATCGTAGATTCTTCTGAGCAAGTAGCTACTTCTTCAAAAGAGTTTACCCTCACATCACAACAAATGGCACTGGTTTCTGAAGAGATTGCAAAAACAATTGAAAAGATTGCCAACGGAGCAACAGTCCAACTAGCCCAAACTGAAAAAGGGTCTTTAAGTACAGTATCTTTAGGAACACAGATGAATCAAAATCAAGAACACTTAAATGAATTAATTGCTTCTCAAGAACATATAGAAGTTTTAATAGACGATGGATTTAAAGCTATAAAAACCCTAACAGAAAAAACAGATGATAGCAATAATGCAATACAAGAAGTTTATGAAGGAATTTTAGACACCAACAAAAGTTCAGAATATATAGGACAATCAAGTCAAGTTATTTCATCAATTGCAGCACAAACCAATTTACTTGCATTAAATGCAGCTATTGAGGCAGCCAGAGCAGGAGATGCTGGAAAAGGTTTTGGAGTTGTTGCTGAAGAAATAAAAAAATTAGCAGAACAATCTTCTCAGTCCACTAAGGAAATCGATAAGGCAGTAAGAGCTTTAAAAAGTAATTCTCAATTTTCAGTACAAACTATTAAAAAAGTTTTAAAGATAATTGAGCAGCAGACAGAAGGTGTTAAGCTTGCAGAAAATAAATATCGTCAAATTTATGAAGCTATAATAAACTCAAAAAAAGCTATTTCCAATATAAGCAACTCATCAGAAAGCATGGAAAATCAAAAGACTATTATTCTAAATATTATTCAAGAATTATCTCAAATTGCAATAGAAAATGCTGCTGGGACAGAGCAAACTGCTGCTTCTGCTGAAGAACAAGTTGCATCTATGGAAGAATTTTTTGTTAAAAGTGAAGATTTAGCAAATTTGTCAATAAAATTACATGAAAGCATTTCTAACTTTAAAATATAGCGTTGCTAGGCATCCAACAACCCCAAAAAATTTTAATTAAGAAGAGATGTTATCCAATAACACCTCTTCTTATAATTACTTTAGAAAATAATCTTCACTTTATTTATAACGATTCATAAACCTCTTTAAGCTTATATGCCACCCTTTCCCATGTATAGTTTTCAAGTATATATTCTTTAAAGTCATTTTTCTTTTCTGATTCAAAGGCTTTCATAGTTGCAGCATGTATTGATGTAGTACTACTTGGATTACAATATCTTACAAAATCTTTAAATACCTCTCTTGTAGTCCCTATCTCAGTTGTTACCACATTACAGCCAGCCAAGCCAGCTTCTAAGTTGACTAAACCAGGATATTCATACCAGCTAGGCAGTACATGAACTCTAGCTTCTTTATACAATGCTTTTAATTCCATGGGTTTTAACTTTTCAATGAAAACTAACTTAGGATATCCAAGACCTAAACATTTTTTGAAATAGTCATTATCATTTACCTGTCCTGTTAAAACTAATGTAATATTTTCTTTTAATAGTGATTTTATTAAATTAAATTGATTCTTTTGATCCCCTATTCTTCCTACACATAAAGCAAAATCTCTTAAACTATAGGGATTTTTATCTATATTTCCTGTAAATAAATCTTTTTTAACTCCATAGGGTATTATAATAGACTTGTGAGCATTTCCAAAATTTTTTATTATATTTTCTTCATCTGTTTTACAATGAGGTAAAAATATATCGCAGTTATCCAATATCCTTTGTCTCTTTTTATTACTACGACTCCATTCCTCTAGCTTATAAGTAAGGTTATTATATTGATAGTGAGATGTCATATCCCAAAAAATAGGTGTTAAAACAATTTTTTTAGAGCATGCTTTTGCATGCTCAGTAAATTTAAAACTTTCTTGTACCCTCATAATATTAAAAATATGAACAATATGATACTTACTTAAATCTATTCTAGTATCAGTATGTATATCAACCTCTACCCCTAAATTTATCAGCTTTTCACGTAAATTTTTTAACACTATAGTGTCTCCTGCAATATTGTAGTTAAAATCTTTGCGAATTTGAAACAATACCTTCAATAACTTCACCTCTACTTAATACTTGGAAATTTATAAATCAAAATCTACAAACTTAGGAGGAAAAAAATCCTCTGGAAATGGTTTTTCATTAAACTCATTGGATATATCTTCTTTAAATTCTGTATAATTTTCTACTTCAGATTGTTCTGGATTAAAGGTATATGTAGGTACTAATAAATGTGTTCTTCCCACTACACTTATTATTGAATAAACACCCACAGGTAGTTCTATTGCATTATCTTCAATTGATGGAGGAGCTATAAGTTCACAACGAGTATCTGCTACTATTCTATATTCATATTCACTTCTAGCTTCTGGAATATAAAGTACTATATCTTTTTTTATTTGAGGCAAATATCCATCTATCCTAAGTATTTCACCTGACTCTTTATTTCCTAATTCCACTGAAATAGGTATTTGTAGAATAAATCTAACTCTTGAAAAATTAGGCTTTCTAGGTCCAATCTCTTTTATATTTAAAGAGCCATCTATTATTTTACCCATTTTAAAATTTATCCCTAAAATATAATACATAAAGCCCTTTCCCTCTATATCCATTCGGTATTCTGGAAAGCAGTCTTTTAAATTATAGCTAGAATAAATTCTATCTCCTAATAAATATACTGGTTCCGTATTACTATTATCTTTTTCAGTAACTATTTTTTCTTTTTGAGAAATATAGACATTATTCCGAGCAACTGACTCTGGTTGTGTTTTTTTATAATGTATATAGTTATTTTTCATATAAATACACCTCCTATCACAATGCTTAAAATCTAAAGTATATTCTTCCTTATACTATCTTATTTATGGTACTGACATTTTATTATGAATTTTTATCTTTAAAAAATATAAAAAAATAAATTTCTGATTGTATTTTTGGTTTTAATACATATACATGTATTAGGACAATACTATAGTTATTTTATTGGGGTGATATAATGAGATTTAATTCTAATAGACAATTTATACATTATTCAGAAGCTGGAATGTGTTATTATTTTTATTTTGTTGATAATTGTATTTATTTAAGACAGTCGAAAGATGATTATATTTATTCAGATGAAAAAATTGATGATAACATCCTTGACTATTCTTTAGCTATAGATAAACTAGGTGTAATTCATCTTGTAAGTATAAATATATATGGCGACTTGAAATATTCCATATATAAAAGAGAGCAGTGGAGTGGCAAATATCTTACAAAATATAATGCAAACTCTTATCAATTCAAAAATTTAAAAATATTTGTTGTAAATAGAAAAATACATATATTAATAGCTTTAGCCAATGTTATTAATTCTGAGCTTTGGACTATAAAGCACCATTTTTGGAATGAAAAAATTTGGTCTAACAAAAAAGTATGTGACTTAGTAATTGAAAAATATAGCTCCCCATATGAAGCTGATATGGATGCCAATAACAATATTCATATTGTCTTTAAATCTTTAAGCGAAAAAAAATACCAACTTTATTATTGTAGATATTTAGCAGATTATAATGTTTGGAATTTACCTATTAGAATGAGTAGTGATTTTCAGGATATCTCCTACCCCTTTATACTTTGTGATGATATCAGCGGAGCGCATTTAGTTTGGTCTTCCTTTACCAAAAACAATATGAAGTCATTTTATTCTTTTAATGAAAGGGTAGATTCATCTATCAGTCAATGGTCAGAACCACAAGAGATTACCATTGAAAATGGTAATCAAACTTATCCTATTGTTCTTCAAATAAATGATAGAATAAAAGTAATATGGAAACAGGATAATAAGTTTTATTACAAGAGTAAAAATATATTAGAAAATCACTGGTCTCAAATTAGAGAAGTGAATCTTTCTAAAGATATTAAATTAAAACCAATTTCTATTATAGGTAAAAAATATAAAGATGCACACTTTATTAAAGCACCTTTAGCCCATGGCTTTGTTGAAGATATGCCATATTTAGTAGGGTTAGATATAGATTTATATGCTGATAAAAAAGCTACGCTAGATAAAAAGAATATTCCTGAAGAAAAAAAAGAAATTAATAATGATTCTAATGATGAATCAGTAAACTTACCTGAAACTCACAATGAAATTATTGAAAATCAACATGAAAATAATGATAGGCTTGAAAAAAAAGAAATGGAAGCTATTATATCCCATAACGAAGAAATATATAATCTACTATTAAAGATTCAAGAAGAGCAAAATTTAACCAATGAAAGGCTACAGGTTATACAGGAAATTCTCAAAGACATGTCTGAAAAATGTCCCTGCTGTGACAAATCATTATTATCCAAATTAAAAGTATTTTTTAGCTAATAGATATTCAGACCTAATTATTAGACATAGAACTAGTAATTAGGTCTGTTTTATATTTTAAAATTTTTCTTAAACTTTTCAGAACCATCATCAATTCTATTTACACTTTTAAAAATCAACCTTATAATTAACATTCACTAATTACTTTGATATAATAAACTAATAATCTTAAAAATGAAGGAGATAATTATGAATCCCTTAGCAGATAGAATAAGACCTCAAAAACTAGATGATATAGTTGGACAAGAACATATAATAGGCGATAAAAAATTACTTAATAGAATAGTAGCATCTAAAACACTTCCTAATATGATTTTTTATGGACCTTCTGGTACAGGAAAAACTACTGTTGCCAATATTATAGCTAATAGTTCAAACAAAAAATTCTACAAGTTAAATGGTACCAGTGCTAAAATTGATGATATAAAAGAAGTTATTTCTCAAATAGGTACATTATTAACTTTAGATGGTATTTTGTTATATATTGATGAAATTCATTATTTAACAAAACGTCAACAGCAAGCTATTTTAGAGTATATCGAAAATGGTGATATAACTTTAATTGGTAGCACAACTGAAAATGTTAATTTCACAATATTTAGTGCTTTATTAAGTAGATGTAGTACTATAGAGTTTAAAGCTTTGACTGTTACTGATATAGTTGGAGGTTTAAAAAGAACTATAGAATTAGAAAAACAAAGATTAAGAAAAGAAATTACGTATGAAGATACAGCATTAGACTATATTGGTGAGGTTTCTGGTGGCGATTTTAGGAGGGCATTAAATACACTGGAATTAATAATTAATACATACTCAATTTATGACCCCGATCATCTGTTTATTGATATTGATAAGGCTGTAGAATGTTCTCAAAGTAAGATAATGAAATTTGATAGAGATGGAGATGGTCACTATAACGCCCTAAGTTATCTTCAAAAAAGTATTCGGGGTTCAGACCAACAAGCAAGTGTACATGCCCTTGGACGATTAATAAAAGGTGGCGATCTAAATTCTATATGTAGAAGATTGTTAGTAATCACTACAGAAGATATAGGATTGGCTTATCCTCAGGCTATAACTATTGTAAAAGCATGTGTGGATTCTGCTTTTCAGCTAGGTTTCCCTGAAGCTAGAATACCTTTAGCTCAAGCAACCCTGTTATTAGCTTCACTACCTAAATCTAATACTGCTTATATGGCTATAAATGATGCATTAAATGATTTAGAAAATACAGACGTAGGACAAATACCCCTACATTTATGTGACACACATTCTAATTCTGCTATTAAAAATAATAAAGAGTACAAGTATCCTCATAGCTATCCCAACAACTATATAAAGCAGCAATATATGCCAGATAATATTAAGAATAAGATCTATTATGAATATGGACAAAACAAATTTGAGCAATCTATAAAAAATTATTGGGATAAAATTAAGAAATAAACTTACCGTAACTCTACTATTAAAACTAAAGTAAATATTAGCCAAGAATTAAATTAAAAGAGTGAAAAGATGACAGATTAGTATTTTCAATTGTTTGAGCGTAGCGAGTTTTGAAAATACCTGTCATCTTTTCACTCTTATCATATTGCTGACTGAAGGCGTTTTTATGTAGTTTTAATAGTAGAGTTGTTTACAAATGATCATAATATTTAACTTATTTTCCAATTTATAATAACTAAAACCATTTATTACATAGGTACCTTCTGGTAATTCGTTTGATTATAAAAATAAAAGATTATATTATATTAGTGAACTAAATAATATACAGGAGGTTTTTATGAAAAAGAAAATGATTTCAATTTTGACCCTTGGAATGATTACTTTAAGTGTAATGAATCCATTAAATATTTATGGGTATAGCTCTGGTTATTGGACATATAAGTACATAGATGGCTCACTTACAAGGCAATTTGTCTCTACAGACACAAATAATACTAAACCAAGTATAGATTCTACAGTAAAAGATACTGTAACACCAACTACAGAACGATCTGGTTATTGGACATATAAATACATAGACGGTTCACTTAAAAGACTTTATGTCTCTACAGATACAAGTAATATTAAACCAAATATAGACTCTACAATAAAAGATACTACAAAACCACCAACAGAATCTACTGATAGTACATATGATAAAAATACATCTAACTCAACAAATTCTCAAACTGAGAAAACACCAGAGCAAAGTAATAATGAAAATCTTACAAGCGATGAATCCAAACTTATACAATTAATTAATGAAGAAAGAGTAAAAGCTGGCAAGGCACCTTTAAGTGTAGATATGGAGGTTATGAATGCAGCTCGTCTTAAATCTAAGGATATGACAGAAAATAAATACTTCTCTCATACCTCACCTACATATGGAGACGTTTGGCAAATGCTTAAAGATTTAAATATATCCTACAGAGTTGCTGGAGAAAATATAGCTATAAATGGTTCTGTTTCTAAAGCCCATGGAGCATTTATGGCTTCTTCTGGACATAGAGCTAATATACTTAGTAATTCCTATACTCATGTGGGAGTAGGAATATCCAAAAGGACTAATGGAACGGGAATAATTATAACAGAAATATTCACAAAAAAATGAGATGCTCTTTGCATCTCATTTTTTTGTGAATTTGTATTATAATCCAGGACCTGAAATGAAATCATCTAATTGTGGTGGGAAGAATTCAGGTGGAATTTCTTCATTGAATTCTTCACAAGGCTTTCTACCTGGTCTTGTTTCACAAGGTGCAGGTGGTGGACAGAATCCGAAAGCAGGTACCACTAATTGAACAATTAACTCGCATTTAACTATATTATATATACCTATAGTAAAGTTAGCATAGCATATATCATCATATGGTGATATATTACCACAGCCACATCTATCTGCATCCTCATCTGGTCTATGATGATTATGGTGATGGTGGTGATGATGATTAGTGTTGCAGTCAGCCCTTTCTATGGTAGCATCTAATACTTTAGCTATTATTTCTAGTTTAACAATTTCATCATCTTCATCTGTAGCTGGTCTAATTGTTCCTGTCTGATCTACCTTTGATTCCCTAATAATGGATCTTGACTCTGGACAGTATAATGGTCCTACTGTTTCACTTCTTCTAATCAATAGCTCATTATCTTCTGATACTGTACCATCATCAAACACTACATCATATAAAACCTTTAATTGATAAGTGTAGCTGATCATCTTTCTGTCTGGGTCATCTGCTAAAGGTCTTTTGCTTATTACTCTGAATGAACCTGGTACTATGCCTACAACTCTTGCATTTACTATTTCATCGGCGCTACAGTCAATTCTAAACCTAAGATCTTCATCAAATACAATACCTTGATCTAAGTCTTCTTCGTCACAGTCACCTACTAGACAAATTTTTAATAAACAAGAGTCATAAACTTTGGGCACCTGAATACATACTAATTCACAAGCATTACCAAATTGCTCTCTCAGTTCCTCTGGAATTACACCTGGTGTGTATATACTTATTCCACAGCCTGAAGTTGGACATGTTTTGCTCATTTTTCTACCTCCTTATTGATAAACAAAATATAATTTGTTGATCATCTTTCTATAATTACTTTTCTAGTTTTATAATATGAAGATTAGCAAAGTTTTGTGAACACCTTTTAATGTATTTTTTAAAAAAATTTATATTATAACTTATTCGGAATTGATTATTACTAAACTTTTCTATAGTTGTCCCCATTAGAATCTTTAATTATCTCATATATTCCTACTGCATTGACTTTACTTTTTTTTATGATTTCCATCGCTTTTTCAAAATCATTTTCTTTAATATAAATAGCAAATTGACATGACTTTCCCACAGCTCTTGGCGCTTTTCTTAGTTTTGTTTTTACTTCACCTCTTATAAGAATATCCTCAGCATAATAGCCATGATAATTTGAAGAGAACACAAAAATATATTTATCTTGTTCTGTTATCATAATATCAGCTCCTGATTTATAATATTCCGTTGTACTATAAGATGTTATTATTTTATTTTTAAACAAAAAAATAAACCCCAAATTTATCTAGGGTACTGGGAAAGCCAAATAATATGACAAACTCCCGATAATGTCATTCTGAGTGTAACGAAGAATCTTAGTTTTAAGCAGTGTTGAAGATTTTTCATTCTACTTCGTTGCATTCAGAACGACAAAATAAAAGACTTTTTTAGTGATCCAGGTTTATCTAGGGATTATTTTTTATTTGATAAATTTCTTATAAACATATTCTGAAGACATTATTTTTAGTAATGACCCATAGTTAATAGTAAAATCTAGTTTATCTCCAACAGTATATTTATGACTACAATCCGTAATATCAACTATAAGGTGATCACTGCTAGCACCTATAATACCTACTTTACTATCCTTAGGAGCTATATCTTCTACTGATATATCTTGTCTTCCAATAGCTAAAATAGCTCTTTTTCTAATTCCTTTATCCTCAAAATTAGGTTTTTCACCAAAAGCATTTACACCTAGTGTTCCAGTGGGTACAGACGGTTTTTCCTTAAGCTCTATAATTTCAGCTTTCAATATAAAGGCATCCTCATAGGTATTTGAAATTCTATTTCCAAACGCTGTTTCTCTACCTAGAACTATGGCTTCACCTAGCCTAAGATTATTTATTCTACTTGGTATCTCTTTTTTTTCTAGTAAATATAAACTACTAGAATTTCCACCTGATACTATACTTAAGGAAATATTAAACTTAGACTCTATTTTTTTATTAATATCTACAAGTATTTCTAAATTATCTTTTTGGGGAATGACCCCCCCATAGCATGTGAGATTTGTTCCCAAACCTATTAGCTTTATTCCCTCAATCTTTAATATAGCTTCCACTGTCTTTAGTGCATCTTTTATTAAAACACCTTCTCTTAAATCTCCTAAATCTATCATTAAGATTATAGAATGTACTTTATTTAACTTTAAAGCAGCTTCACCTAATGCTTTTATAGTACTTATCTCTGAATTAAGGCTAATATCTGTATATTTGACTATTTCCATTGCTTGACTTATCATAGGCAGTCGCAAAAAGAGCTTTTTAATGTCTATGCTTTCTAGCTTTTTAATATTTTCAACCCTAGAATCCCCTAACATTGTCACTCCACCTGCTACCATTGCATGTGCTATTTCTTTTAGCCCACAAAACACCTTTGTTATTCCTGTTATATTAATATTACTTTCTTTAGCCAAGCCAACTAGCACTTGGGTATTATGTTTAATTTTATTTATATCAATTTCAATTCTTGGATATATCTCCATAATCTTCTCCATAAACGATTTTTTTAACAACTAATTTATAGAATTCCTAAGCTTTTCTTTAGTAATTTTAGTGCAGCACCGGGATATTTTTTAGATAGAACTCCCAAAGATGACATAATATAATTATTGTCTATTAGTATTCTTGATTCTTCTTTAGGAAATAAAGAAGTCTCTTTATTTTGCAAAGCAATCTGTTGTAAGATATTTATTCTGTTTGGTAGTTTTGTCAAAGCACCTCCAGTACCAACTATCCACTTTACATCACTAAGGTCTTTTCCTTCTGCTATGGTTTTTTTACCGGATGCACCGTATAGATGCTTTAATTTTCCTGCATGTCTATCCATGGCAGTAAGCACTGCTTGACTAGTTAATATTTCTACAAATTTAATAAGAATTGTAGTATCAGGAATAGGTTTATATTCATCTATTAGTTTTTCAACATCATATTTTAGTTTTTTACTTATATTTTCTTTACCCATACTTTGAACTATATTTGGCATATTAATATATACCCCTAAATCTCCTTCAACCGTTCTCTTTGACCTTGGCTCTGGGCTTATTAAAATCCTATTTATTTCTTCACTGCCTTCCGTCACTGAATGTATATCAGTAGTTGCACCTCCAACATCTAAGGTTATCAAGTCCCCTATACTTTGACTAAGAAGTATTGACGCCTCCATAACTGCCCCAGGTGTTGGTATTATAGGCCCTGTAACCAAGGATTTAACTTTAGACATCCCAGGAGCATTTATTATATGCTCCTCAAATGCCTTTTGAATCACCTGTCTTGTTGGATCTATATTTAATTGGTCTATTTTAGGATAAACGTTATCTACCATATAGAGCTTATTTTTTTTATCCTTAAAAATTTCTTTGATTTCCTCTTGATTAACAATATTACCTGCATAAACTACTGGTATATTTGGAAATTCACTTGCAATTATTTCAGCATTATAAAGGGCAGTATCCCTTTCACCATAGTCCACTCCACCAGCAATTAATATAAGATTTGGATTTATCTCTTGTATTTTACTTATATCATTTTTTCTTAATCTTCCTCCTGTAACATGATGAATTATACCACCAGCTCCTAATGCAGCCTCTTTTGCAGCTTTAACTGTCATATCATATACCAATCCATGAACAGTCATTTTCAAACCACCTGCAGCACTACTTGTAGCTAGCATTTCATCATATTCAATTGTGCCAACACCTATGTTTTTTTTCAGGTCTTTGATTGCATTATAAAGACCTATAGTAACATCTCCTTCTAAAACAGTAGTAGTCGCCTGGCCTTGTCCTATAAATTTTGGATTGTCAGAGTTGATATCATTAAACCCATTTACAACTGTAGTGGTACTACCAATCTCTGCAACCAAAACATCAGTTTTCATTATTGATTTCCCTTCTTTTTTTAACTAAAAATGTTGCAACATGACTACCTTTTGTTCCTCTTCCAAAGCCAGCATCAACCCCACTTTTAACAGCTATTTCTGGAGTTACTTGTGTACCGCCACTAACAAGTATAACTTTATCTCTTATTCCTTTTTCTATACAAAGCTCATTCATCTTTTTCATACTCTTGTAGTGAATTTCATCATGACTTATTATAGTTGACATTAGAATAGCATCAGCATTTAACTCAATAGCTGAATCTACAAGCTTTTCTAGTGGAACAGAAGTACCTAAATAATGACATTCAATACCATACTTTTCTATTCCCCCGTGCTTAATATCAATTATCTCTCTAAGTCCTACTGAATGTTCATCTTCACCCACTGTACCTGCCACTATTTTCATAGGCTTTGCTTCTATTGCATTGCGTATTTCTTCTTCTGACATTATTTCAGGCTCTGGTGGAATTATCAGCTTATCAGTATCAATGGTAAATTCTAGTCTACCTTTAAGCTGTATCCTTGTACCTTCAGAAGGATGCATAACTTCTTTGTGAATCACCTCCACATCTGAAAGCCCCATGTTCTTACCGATTTTAATAGCAGAAAATTCAGCAATTCTTTTACTAACTGGCAGAAATAAATCTAACTGAACTATACCATCTCCTAGCCATTCTACCTCTGGTTTTATCTTTGAGGAATTTCTTAATTCTTGTTTTTCTTCCATTCGTATATTTACATTATCCGTTTCATCTAGCTCATCAATATAAACAATCTTATCACGAACTTCAAAAGTACAGCCATCTATTAATTTTGAAGGATTATCTACTAATGTTTTATCATATTGTTCAACATTATTATAGCCATAATGGGCTGTAACAGGAGCAAAATAATCTTCATCTCTTTCATAAACTGAGCCTACCCCTATTCCACCGTTGATTTTCCTAGCTATACCATCTCCATTTCGCTCTGGATAATAACCTGAATCAACGAAAAAGCCTTTTTCTACAGCTTTAAAATAACCACCTGCTTCTAACATCTCTTCCATAAATAAAACTGCTCTTTCCTTTAATTCTCTTGCTTGAACAGGTAAATGACCTGTTTTTTTCAACTCTATCATATCCATTAAAGCGTCCATTCCTACTAAAGCTTGCTTTGCAGTATCACAAGCTTCAACATTATAGATATGCCATGGAACATTTCGTCCTTCATCAGGTGTAATAGTTGATTGTATATCTGCAGTTGTAAGCTTAGAAATTAAAAGATTTAATACATGAGTTACAGTAGCCTCTCTAGTTGAAGACTCCATATATTTTGTATTCATTTGAGCCCTTATTCTATATTCAGAAAACATCTCTCTTAAAGCTAGTGCATAAGGTAAATCCAAGTGTAATGATGGAGCAGGTGGAGCTGTTGGTGGAACAGTAGATAAACATATATTAGATTTTTCCATACCTACTTTTACAGAAAAAATGGAATTTAAGGCATGTTGAACCATCAACTCTGGCATAACCTTCCATGCCTCTCTAGCTGTAGCGTTGGCATTATGTGCACCATCAATTTGAGCAATATCTGCCCAAATCATCATTTTTTTAGACTCTGCTGCATCAACAAAAGAGCGAACCATATTAATATTTCTATAAAGTACATTATACTGAGGATCTTGATGAGCACCATTAACCCCTTCTTCAGCAAACATAACAGCTATATCTGGCCCAGCTACACCACTAACATATGAGTGATAATTTATTGGTCTTCCAACTTCTTCTTCAATTAAGTCTAGTGCCTTTCTTTGAGCTCTAACCTGTTTTCTAGTGATAGGTATACCACCTATACCTTGAGGCGTTCCTTCTATTAGTCCATCAAAATGAGATTGACCTGCTGTTCTTATAACCATGATATGGTCAGCTCCATGCCAAGCTGCCATTCTCATACGTCTTATATCATCTTCAAATCTACCAGAGGCTATTTCTGTTGTAATAGTATTATAAGGCTGAGGGTCAATATCTCCAAAATATTTTGCAGAAGGTAATGGAACACTGTTTTTTAGTGATTCAGAACAATTTTTATATGAAAATGGACCTAATTTAAGATTTTCTTTTTTCTCTCTCCAAACCCAGCCTCTTCTTTTAGGAGTATAGTTTTCTAAATCTTGTAAAATTTCATTTACATCAATTCTATCTTCTATATTTAAATCCATTACCTTGCCCCTCCTTTAAAAATATTTACAATTTCATTCCAATACTTACCTTCACTTAAAGCAACTCCTGCTTCTCTTATTCCAATATTTTTTACTTTAGATAGTTTGTAGACTACGTGTCCAGCTCCTTTTCCTATCAGTCCTTTATCTATAACTCCTTCAACTATAGCGTTAGCTTCTAAGCTAGAAAAACCCATTCTAAGTAAAACAGACCTTTCAATTGCAGGGCTTGTGTTTTTATATGCTAAATCTATTAAAGGATTTACTAACTGCTCTGAAAGCTCCCAAAATCTATCTTTAAGCTGTTCATCTGTAAGATTTTCTAAATGCTTTCTTCTTTCCTTAAAATCATCTGCTCTTTTCATTTAAATACCTCCATTTTCTAAAAAAGTTAGAAAAAATAAAAACTATTATACTTAATAAAGCAAAAAATCGTACATATTATTATTTATTTCATTCTGAGTGCAACGAGATAAGTATAAAACTCATATAATATGACAGCCCCCGAAAATGTCATTCTGAGTGCAACGAAGAATCTTAATTTTTTTAGTTATGTTTAAGACTCTTCTTTTCATTATTCTCTACTAATAATGATATTTTTTTCTAATAATATCTCTTTTACAAAATCAACTGATGTTTTAGTTTCTTCAGCTAAAAAATCAATATCTCTCTTAAAAATTTCATTTACATTATTTATTTCTATACAGTTGTTTATATATGACTTTCTTAATCTGTCTAAATCTATATCTTTAGCTTTTACCATTTTAGGATGCTCTGGAATAATTATATTTTTACCAGGAATTTCATCATCAGGATTGCCATATATGATTTCTATTCCATTTTCTCTAGCAAAGGATAGCTGAGGTTGTATATGTTTTCCAGCACCTGTATACTCCGTTTCCTGTACAATTATTATTTGATCGTCCCTTAGCTCCTGTGCTATGCTAAATGCTGCTGCAAGAGAAGTGTTCCCCGCAGGCCCTCTTTCAAGACCTTCTAGTTGGGCTAAAGCTTCTGTCATATAAAATACTTCTCCTTGGGATACTGTGCTATATCTGTCCATATATCGTAATGGTCTTGCTGCAGATCTAGGAACATCTGATCTATCTGGCCAAGTTGAAAAAGGTATACCAAAACCTGTATGACCAGTAGTAAATGACTTTTTATTAAACTGTAGATCACTTGCCATATGAAGACCTGTTAAATTTACACTTGCACCTATTACCTTAGTAGAGTTAGCTCCTGCTTTTTTTAAGCCTCTTGCTGTACCTGTTAAATTCCCCCCTCCTGCATTTGTGCATACTACAATATCAGGGTCACAACCGTGCGTTTCTCTACATTGAGTAGCTAGTTCATACCCTAGTGTTTCTACACCTGCTATTCCAAATGGTGTATACAATGAGGCGTTAAAATAACCTGTATCCTCTAATAATCTTAAAAATATATAAAACAATTCTGGGCCTACTGTAAGCTGTATAACTTCAGCTCCGTATGCCTCACATTTTCTAGCTTTTTCAATTATTTCTGGTTGACCTATACCTTTACTGTCATAACATTCCTGTACTATAATACACTTTAGCCCATACATTGCCGCTTGACTTGCAACAGCAGCTCCATAGTTTCCACTTGTAGCAGCTATAACTCCTTTATACCCTAGCTTTTTTGCATGATACACAGCATTAGCAGCTCTTCTAGCCTTAAAGCTTCCAGAAGGATTTGCTGCCTCATCCTTTATAAAAATACGTCCTGCATTTCCATTTGTACTAATCTTTCTAGCAAGCTTTGTAAGATTTCTAAGTTCAATTAAAGGGGTATTTCCTACTCCTGTATATCCTTGTATTTTCTTTATCTCCTCTAATGAATAACCTGTTTCTTCCATCATTAGTTCATAATCAAATGAAATTGAACTAGTTTCAAAAGAGTCATAATCTATTCCTACCGAAGTTTTCATTATTTGAGACTTTCTTGACATAGTAGCCTCATAGCTAATATCCTTATTCATTTACTTCACCACCATTTAGTATAGTTTTTAACTGAATACCTATTTGAAGAATTTCAGGTACAAACTTACCAAATCCATGGTTATAATAAGGATTTTTTTCAATTAATTTACCCTTTTCTACTCTCCCAGTGATAGTCTTTATAGTAGCATTTGTTCCTACCTCTGCAGTTTCAGTTAAAAAGCCCTTAACCCATTTTTCTAAAGGAACCTTTTTAGTATCATTTGAAAGCTGTGATGCCCTATTTTCTGGGGTCAATACTATATTGTGTATCAATACCCAACTACCTTTTTCAATTTTCATAACACTCCCTACCTTTCTATCAAATCTCTCATATCACCCATTATTGCTCTAGGCACTGGTAAATCTATCATTGTTTTTAAACCTGGAGCTGCATTTAGTACATGAGGAATCATATTTACACACATTGCTATAGTTCCTAAACCCCCTTCAATCTCTGGTTGTATTGCCATATTAACCTCTGGAATACCCTTAATTGTAATATAATCTCCCGTCTGTGTTCCTTCCATTTCAGGCTCAATTTGTTGAGGGTGAACCATATCTATTTTACGTACATTATCAACATAACCCTGTCCAGTCATATTTACACCAGCAACATTTCCCTTTGCAGCAAATCCATAGGGTGCTTTTCTGTCAACATTAGTAATTATAGGCTGCATTTGTTGCTCAAATTTATCAACTTTCCAACCTATTGCATCTCCAATCATCTTAACTGATTCTGCAAAACCAACATGACCAGCAAGCTCTCCTGATTTTACCCCTTCATTAAATTCCTCTTGTGTAATACCCACTCCTTGTTCCTCCATTACCGCTGGACCAAAAGGTGATAAGCTATTCACACGTTTTGCCTCAATATGATCTACATCAGCCATACATCCAGTGAGAGCTACAACTAATAAATCCATTATTAAACCAGGATTTATTCCTGTTCCTAAGATACTTACTCCATTTTCCTTGGCTATCTTGTCAAGTTCAGACGCTAAGTCTGGATTATTAGCATAAGGATATGCCATTTCCTCTGCAGTAGATATTACATTTACTTTTTTTTCTAAAATATATTTTAATTTAGGAAAAGCATTTTTTGTAAAAGAGTCCGTTGCACATAAACATAAGTCACAACTTCCTTCTCCGAGCACCTCATCAATATTAGCTTTTATAATAACCTCCTGATGTTCTCCTTTATCTAGCCCAAGAATATCAAAAATACTTTTATTAACCCTATTTACATCTCTATCACATACACCTACTATTTCTACTCCCTTTTTATTTAAGAGCATTTTAGCCATACCACTACCCATTGCACCAAATCCCCAAATAGCAATTTTTACATTGTTCATATAATACACCCCCAGATTAAATTTATATAAATCTTAATTGCAAATACCTTGCCAATATTGATTTAAAATATAATAATTAAATGTCATATCATGTATAAAGTTCCACTGATAACCACTTAAAATGCATTCTTATTATATTTTTATAAGCTTATATATAAAAATACTAGCTATTTATTTTTTTAAAAAAAGAAAGTGCAAACTAATTTGCAGGAACCTGCCAATTAATTTGCACTTTCTTTTGGATCAATATTATATTTTTTTAATTTGTGTTGAAGGGTTTGCCTTTTTATTCCTAATTCTAAAGCAGTCTTTGAAATATTGCCTTTAAAGGTTTTCATTGTATTTTCAATAATTTCTTTTTCAATTGTTTCTAAAGTTTTTGTCAGATTATTATTGATTAACAAACTATTTTTATAGGGGACAGCAAATATTTTTGCACTAACCTGATGTGAAAAATGACCTTTTTTAAGGATCTTTTCTTTTTCAACAATATTCATTGCCCCTTCAATAGTATTTTCTAGTTCTCTTACATTTCCTGGCCATTTATAGCTTTCAAAAGCTTCTAATACTGGTGAATCAAGCTTTTCTATTTGTTTATGAAGTCTTTTATTATGTTTTTGTATAAACCAACTACTTAATAGTTTAATATCATCTATTCTTTCTCTTAGTGGTGGTAAATAGATTGAAATAACATTTATTCTATAGAAAAGATCTTTTCTCAAGTTACCATTTTCTAATGCCATATAAGGCTCTTCATTTGTACTAGCTATTATCCTAGTATTTATTTTAATATCTTTAACTCCACCTATTCGTCTTAATATACCTTCTTGAATAACTCTAAGTAGCTTTGATTGTAGCTGAATGCCCATTGAGTTTAATTCATCTAAAAAAACAGTACCTCCATCTGCTTGTTCAAAAATACCTGGTCTGTCAATAGCTCCAGTGAATCCACCCTTAACCGTTCCAAATAAAATACTTTCTAATAAGGTTTCTGGTATTGCTGCACAATTTTGTGCAATAAAAGGTTTATTAGAACAGTTGCTAGCATTATGTATACTTTGAGCTACTAATTCTTTCCCTGTACCTGTTTCTCCATATATAAGAACAGATGAAGTAGAAATGGCAGCTTTTTTAGCATAATCTAAGACTTCTAAAAAAGTATTGTTTTTACCTATAATATTATCAAAGGTAATATTTCTTTTGGATTTTACTAATTGATTTTGAAGCTTTAAAACTTCATCAGAAAGATTTTTAAGACTAGTTATATTTTTAGCTATTTCTATTGCTCCTGCTTTTTCTCCTTCTAAATATATTGGAACTGTTGTGTTTATTGTTGTTATTTCAATATTTTTATTGTTTAGATAAGTTTGCGGGTGATTTATTATTTTGGTTTCAGTTTTTAATACATTAAGTAAAGTACTACTATCTTCATTTAAACTAGGAAATACCTCTAAAAGTGGCCTATTTAATACATCTTTTTCTTTCATATCTTCAAGTTCAGCCATAGTACTATTATACATAATCGAAATACCATGATTATCTATAACATGTATCCCCTCATCAATATGATTTAGTATTTTCTTCATTATTTCTCTTTGCATAGATAGATTCATAATTTTCCCTCTCATGAAACTTTTTTCTTTTACAATACCATGAATAATCTATTTTATCCAATATAAAAACTCTTGCCTTTATAAAAAAGTCTAGATATTGGCTTATGACCTAATTGATCTTATATCGTATAATAGGGATTATGCGACGTAAACGTCGCAGGTTAAGGATAAGGTTTAGGTTAAAATCAAGAGCAAGATCCTTCGTGTTCACTCAGGATGACATTTTCGGGGACTTTTCTTCTCGCCCTGTCATCCTGAGTGTATACGAAGGATCTGTATCTTAGGGTTTAGGGTTTGTTTTTAGGGTCAAGTGAAAGATCCTTCGCATACTCTCAGGATGACATTTTTGGGGGCTTTTCTTCTCTCTCTATCATCCTGAGTGTATACGAAGGATCTGTGTTTTCATGTTTTAACCTTATCCTTAACCTTAACCTGCGACGGTACGTCGCACTTTCCCTATATTACGCAAAAATTGAAATATCCTTTCTAAAGGTTAAATTTTATAGAATCTATTATTTTTTGAATACTTTCTTTACTCTCTTCATAATCTTCTATTTTACCTTGAATATATATATTCAAACGAAAGTTTTCCTTAATTGATAATATATTTTTTAGTTTTAGTAAATTATCATTTCCCTCTTTTGAGAAATGATAAATATTATCAATAAAAGAATCGGCAACCATTTTTGCTCTTTGTTCTTCTATACCTTTAACCTCAAGTTGAAGGAGGAGCATTTTAAGTTTTTCTAATTTTTGTGGATCATTTTTAATTTTACTAATAAAATCTTTAGTATCTCCATATTCATCTAAAAAGACATTTATTTCATCATAAATTACCAGGTCTTCCTTCAAAAGATAATATAACTGTTCTATTGTGCTATCGACCTGTTGAATTTCTAGTACCAGCTTTTTAGCTTTTCCTCCATCAATGGTTGTGTTTTCATATGAGATAACTTTAATTGATTCCATCTTTTGGGCATTTTGATACCCTTCATTTAATTCTCTTTCTAGTCTTTCTACTATTTCTTCTTCATTTCCTATGTTTTTTATTATTCTTAAATCAATATTAAAATCTAACTCCCCTTCGTTTTCAAATAAAATATGACTACCATTTATGGATTCGTTGACCTTGAATTCCCAATCATTAGGATAATTGAAAGTAATATATTTACCAGCATATTGATTTTCATTTGATGAACAAGAAATTAATAAAATAAGTAGCATAGCCGTTAAAATTAGTATAAAAATCTTCTCTCTCATAAGGCTCCCTTCCGTATTAATTAAGATTAAAAAATATATATTTAATCAAAGATTATTCTATTAAATTATAGGCTTTATTTAGATCTTCTTTATGCACTAATACTTTTATTGTAGTTTGCACATTCCCTACCATCCCACCAGTTCGTCCATTAAGCTTAGGGGTTATGGTTTTCATTTTACATCTAATATTCCGCGACTTTAAATATGAAAATTTTTGAACCGCTATTTGATTATTTCCTGTCGATTCATAAAAAACTACCCATTCTTTATTTTCTTTATAACTTAAGTAAATACCTATAATTATAAAAGCAATCAATAAAATCATTTGATATATACCCAATATTACCCCTCCTTTTTTTCTCTAATTACTTATATTATATGATAATTAAGCTCGTTTGGAAAATATTCTCTACAAGTATAGGTAATAGAAAAAATATCATGACTGCACTAGTGAAAATATGTCCTAGTGCAGTCATGATTTCTATACTTCGTTAATTGAATTTCCTTTTTTAATACGGCAACGCCCCGAACCCAGTTACAACTTCTTTTTCCCTATATGTTACATCTGGGGGCAAGTATGGTGTGGTAGGAGTCTCAAAACGCATTTGATAGGTCACTCCATTTCGTAAAGCTCCACTAGAACCAGTGTCTAAAACATTTGTATATTCACTATAACTGTAATACTTGCCTCCTGTTCCGTCAGTAGCAAATTCATTAGTATTAACACTAAAAGTATCGTCTATAGGATGTGGGTCAGTGTGATTATAAGGATTTCCTATCTGATCGACGTCAAAATCCATTACATCTACTCCACCACCTTCACCATCACCAGCCTGATTATTAGACTCCCACTCTGCATATACTCTAGAAATTTTCATAGGTCTATAATCTTCTCCATCTAGTACAATATACTTAGCATCAAGTTGAGTAGTTAAAGTTAACACGGTCCCATAATATGAATACGTTTGTATATCAATATCAGAAACTGATTCAGTACTTTGGAGTTGTACAAGTGAAGTATCATCCACTGAATTAATTTGTACAGATTCTTGGTATATAAGAACTGGCTCTTCATAACTTCTTTTTATAGTTTCTAAGTCATTTAGCTTATTTATTTTTACTTTCTTAGTTACTTTTAAGTCATCTAGTTGTATGTTTTTCTTTTGGTAGATTTTATTTAGCTGTTCTTTATGGTCTGACTTAACTTTCTGCATAGTTACAGCATAATCTATTTTGTCTTTAGTATCATTTATTGCATAGACATTTATATTAGTAAATAAACCTAATACAAAAACAAAAGATAGAAAAAAAGCTGTTATTTTTCTCATTTTATGCACCTCTTTAATAATTTTATTTTTTCTTATTAAACATAAACCTATTTTACTGCTCTTTCAATAAAGTGTAAAAAAATTTGTTGGTATAGGTCAGCAGTTTAATTTTTATCATGTTCCACTCTTCGTAATAAAGGGAGTTACCTTTAATAAATTAATGAATCACTGGTATAACTTGTACTTTCTATGAATACATCATCATTATAGACATATCCATATGAAACCATCCTATATTGATACCCACTAGATACATACCAAGTTTCTCCAAGTACTCCAATTGTTCCATATTGAGTTGTTGTCCAATGCTTTACTATTGTCCATTGACCACCTTTATATTGTTGTAAATATGTACTTATTCTTATTTCATCAACATCTCTAGCCGTGATAGACGAAGTAAGAATAGCTTTACCGTTTTCAGTAATCTTAAAATCATTATAAAAAACACTGATATTAGTAAATTGAGGCTGTATCAAATCAATTTTTTCTTCTGCTTTTAAATCACCTATTGCATTGACAGGAATTACTGAAAACAAAGTTATCACTAATACAAAAATAAACAATTTTTTCATTGGCATAAATATACACCTCCTTTCTATATGGTTCTATATATTAAACCAACAAAGGAGGTGTTTTCTTACACTTTTTTTATAACTTTTTTTATTAATTTTTCACTACACTTTCTGCGATTTTCAGAAGTATTGGAGTTTCAATACTTCCTTGAATATAATAGCTGTAATTATTATCGTGCCAGCTTATAATATTTGATCCCTTTTTATTAATAATTAAACCTTCCATTCCATTAATATCAACTTCAATAATATTGCTATTTTCTGTATCTAATTGAAAGTCTGCTGTTATAAATCCTTGCACAAAATACAATTCTTCCCCTAGACTATTGGAAAATATTATATATTTTGTGTCATTAACATTAAAAGCACTATTGAACTTATAACCTTGAGGCAATATTTCTGGATAGTAAATTCATTAATACTTAGTTCAACAGCTTCTGATACCGCCTTTATAGTTACGCCTAATCCTAAAAAATTTTTAACTATCTTTTTTTTTGCTTACAATATATGAATTCCCCATATTTATCTGGCTGTATACATTTTAGACCAGTAAATTCTACAGTTATATAAGCTTTCGTACTTACTTAATTGTTTTAATATACCCTGTAAATGTAGATGTTGGTAGTATTCTCCTTTTACCTATCATGTTTGTCCATATTTGGTTTCCAGTTGACTCATCAATATAACCTTTATTTAATGCCTCTACCAATATATCACCAGTAGTTATATGTTCTAGTTCATATCTTTCAACATACTTAGATATATCTCTTAAATTATTAGATGCTATAATTCCATTATATGTTTTAGTTAGAGCTACGGCAGCTGCTTCACCTTTACCAATTACCTTTTCTCCCTTAGGTGGTGATATTGCTAATTCATAGTATAACTTATACTCATCTGTATTCATCAGTATTTCTTTCATGGAAACATCTCCACTTAAACATAATTCATTAACTTTACGTTTTATATGTGGGATACTGGGATTAGTTAATTCATTAAATACAGGTTTAGGTAGTATTATTTTGCCTGGGTATATTTTAAATAGAATGTTCTCTTCCTTCACCCACAAGAAGGCGGAGATACAATCTGTATCAAAAAATAGTTTATCAGTCATAAACTTCTTCTTCATCTAGATTAGAGCCATAAACAATATCATTTCTAAATCCATTTAGCAAAATCTCTTCATATTTCCCCTGTGATATGGCATCTTTGTTTTTAAGTTTCTCAGCTAATTTAATATACTTCCCAAAAGTTGAATACTGTTTATCTTCTGGGGTGGGCGTATATAATTCATCATCATAGCCAAGTCTTCTAGCTGAGGCTATGATTCCACTCTTCATGAAGTTAGCTTTTTCATAGCTTAAATATCCATCATTTATTAGCCTCCATAACATTGCCTGCCTACTTATACCAAAATTCTGCTCTATTTTTACTACATCTTCTATATTGAGTTCTTGTTTTTCTTTTCCAAGTTTGTTTTTTATAAAATAAGATAATGCTTCATAAGGAGCTAAAAAGTAAGATGCAAACATATCTGCTTCCTTCTCTTGGGGATCCTTGTTAATTTCAAGATCTGTAAAGCAAACGATACTTTTAAAATCTTCATGGAAGAACAGATGATAAAGCTCATGTGCTATTGTAAAACGCTGTCTACCATAAGTTGATTTGGAATTAACTCCAATGATTTTATTCTTTCCATCTCTAATACAAATACCGCTTAATCGACTACTCATGGGATGAAATACTATTGTTAAATCATCATTATTATGAATTAGAGAGAATATATCTATGGGGGAATTAGAGTCTTGATCAAATTGTTTTCTTAAATTTACAGCTTCACTGTTTAACTCAATTTTCTCTTTCAAATTTTATTCCCCCTCAAGTAAACCTTCCATAAATCTTAAATTCAGTGTTATTTTATTCATAGCAGCTATAATCTTTAAATCCTCTATAGTGATACTTTTTGCTCTAAGAGCTATTGGCATTTGTGTAAATTCACTAGACTCGTTCACAAAGTAATCCATAGTACATCCAAAAAGCTCTACTGCTTTATCTAGTATATCTACACTAAATTGCCTCTCACCTTTCTCACATTTTGAAATATAGCTCTGATCAACATCTAAATATTCAGCTATAATGCTTTGCGTAAAACCACTTCTATTTCGTAACTCGCTAAATCTTTCTCCAATTAAGTCAGAATTTAACATAGCTACACCTCCTCTTTATTCAATTATATGCTAGTATTGTCATAAATACAACTAAATATCTTATATGAATTATGACAAAACTTATATTTTAATTTGTGCTTTCACTACTTTTTATTTTTAAAGTTATAAAAAAAGCTCCAGTTCATTAACCAGAGCCTTTGGTGCAAGAATGCTGCGTTTCTTAATATTCGAATCGATATGCTATATTAAAAGTTATTTTAAAATACTCTAAGTATCATGAACGCTATTTTGTAGACTTAGCTTAGATTCACATAACATTTTACCCATATAATATATTTCTCCATAAGAAAATGAAACTCCTTTTTAAGAAGTTTCACTCTTTAGATGAATTTACTTTTTTTTTAATAGTCACCCATTATAGAAATTTATCTGTATAGTGGATATTTGCTGCATAATTGTTTAACCATTTCTTTTGCTTCTTCTATTTTTTCAGGATTACTTATAATTGTGTCAATTATTTCTGCTATACTTCCCATATCCTGCTCAGTCATACCTCTTGTAGTAACAGCAGGAGTACCTATCCTTATACCACTTGTAACAAATGGACTCTCTGGGTCGAAAGGTATAGTATTTTTATTAACTGTTACTTTAACTTGGTCTAAGAGCTTTTCAGCATCTTTTCCAGTAATATTTTTACTTCTTAAATCTAATAGCATTAAATGATTATCTGTACCATTAGATACTATTCTAAAATCTCTTTTCTTTAATTCTTCGGCTAATCGCACTGCATTTTTTATGACTTTTTCTTGATACACTTTAAAATCATCCTCTAATGCTTCTTTAAAACTAACAGCTTTTGCTGCTATAACGTGCATTAAAGGTCCACCTTGTATACCAGGGAAAATAGCTTTATCTATTTTAGCAGCAAATTCTTTTTTACATAAAATAGCTCCACCTCTAGGCCCTCTAAGGGTTTTATGAGTTGTAGTTGTAACAAAGTCAGCATATTCACATGGATTTGGATGCAATCCTACTGCAACTAAACCAGCAATATGAGCCATATCCACCATAAAATATGCTCCAACCTCATCAGCTATTTCTTTAAACTTTTTAAAATCAATTATACGAGAATATGCACTAGCTCCTGCTACAATAAGCTTAGGTTTTGATTCTTTAGCAATTTTTCTAACCTCATCATAATCTATTTCTTCAGTTTCTTTATCAACACCATATTCTACAAAATTGTAGTATTTACCTGATATATTTACAGGACTTCCATGAGTTAAGTGTCCTCCATGGGATAGATTCATACCTAGTACAGTATCACCAGGCTCTAATATAGCAAAATACACTCCTATATTTGCATTTGCTCCTGAATGAGGTTGTACATTTGCATGCTCTGCATTAAATATTTTTTTCATTCTATCTCTAGCTAAATTCTCTACAATATCAACATATTCGCATCCACCATAGTATCTCTTTGCTGGATAGCCCTCAGCATATTTATTTGTCAGTGGACTTCCCATTGCCTCCATTACAGCCTCGCTTACAAAATTTTCAGAAGCAATCAGTTCGATATGTTCATTCTGTCTATTAATCTCTTGCCCTAAGGCATTATAAACTTCATGATCTGAATTTTTAAGTGTTTCAAATTTCATAGTATAATCTCCCTTCTATAATAATTTTTAAAAATATGTATACTACTAATTATATGTATTTATTTATACTTTTACAAGACATTAGTTTTAGTTCTTTATTTAAAGTAACCCACTATATGCTTTAATCTATTGTTTCCTCTTTTTTTGTCTGTTATAATATTTTTACTGAATGATTCATATAAATGGTAAGTCAGTATGTTGCATCATAAGGAGATGTCTATAAATGTATACTACAAAGAAAGCCTGGGTAGAGTTGGCTCTCTATGCTGGAGAAATAATGCTTAAAAATGGAGCTGAAACCTATCGGGTAGAGGATACCATAATACGAATTTGTAAAATGCACGATATTCATTCTGTAGAGTCCTTTGTTACTCCTACAGGAATATTTGTCTCAGTTAATGATATACCAGATAGCCCTTCTATATCTTTTATAAAAAGAATTAAAAATAGAACTATAAATCTAAATAAAGTTTCTAAGGTTAATGATTTTTCAAGAAAAATATCAAATATAAATTTATCCTTTGAAGAAGGTATGAGGGAATTACGGATAATTGATTTTATTCCCGCATATGGCAAATTATTTGAGGGATTAGGAGCTGGAATTGCATCAGCTTTTTTTGGGGTTTTATTAGGGGCAAATATATTAGATGTTTTAATTTCTTTTTTTATAAGTATAGTAATATATCTTGTATTAGAATTTATAGACAGTCTTGATACTAATCTATTTATTCAAAATACCATAGGAGGTGCTATTGCAGCTTTTTTGGCTATAGTAGCTATTACATTAAACATAGGAATAGATATTGATAAAATAATTATTAGCTCTATTATGATATTACTGCCTGGAGTCGCTATAACTAATGCTGTACGAGATTCAATTTCAGGTGATCTTATTTCAGGTCTTGCAAGAACAGCTGAAGCTATTATTATTGCTGTCTCTATTGCTATAGGAGTAGGTCTTGTTATGCACATTTGGATACAATTTTTAGGAGGGGCTTTATGATATTTATAAAAGAATTTTTTATGGCAGCAATGGCAGTAGTAGGTTTTGGATTATTATTTAATATACCTAAAAAAGCTTTTCCATTGGCAGCTTTAGCAGGTGGTTTAGGCTGGATAAGTTATGTATATTTTCTACAAGTTTTAGATTCTGTTATAGGGGCTACATTTATGGGTACATGTGTATTGGCAATTATAAGTGAAATTTTCGCAAGAACCTTTAAAGAAACTGTAACTGTATTTACTATTCCTGCAATAATTCCATTAGTCCCTGGCTCTGGAATGTATTATTCAATGCTAGCTATAATTGACAGTGACTATGCCTTGTTTGCTTCAGTTGGTTCTCAAACTCTTTTCATTGCAGCAAGCATATCTGCAGCTTTATTAATTGTTTCATCTACCACTAGAATAGTAATGAATATTAAAATGAAAGTAGGTACGAATTAATTCGTACCTACAGGGATTGTTTAAAAAAACCTTGGTTTTGTCATTCTGAATGGAACGTAGTGAAATGAAGAATCTTGAACACTGCTCAAATACTAAGATTCTTCGTTTCACTCAGAATGACATTTTCGAGAGTTTGTCATATTACTTGATGTTTTCAGTTGTCTCGTTCTACTTAGAATGACATTATACAATTTTTTTAATAATAGGAAGATATTTTTTGTTATTTTGAAATGAACCTTCAAAAAATTTGATTACTCCAAAGGAAATTGCCATTAATAAAAGTCCTATTAGAGCAGAGTACACCTCTGAATTAGCTATATGAAGATTTTTTAAAAGAGAATTACCTATTACCACACCTAATACCATAATAAACAGTGGTATTACATAAACTATAAATGCAGCCCCTAATACATCCTGAGTCTCCATATCAACTTCTACTCTATCTCCTGACTTTGCCGATACTGGATTTAAAGCTACAATATTTAATTGCATATTCTCCTTCCCATGCTGACAAGCACCACAATCACCACAAGCAGAATGTTTTCTCATTAAAACCTTTGCCTTATTATTTTTTAGAACTTCAATAACTGTTCCTATCTGATTCATCTATACTCACCTCTAATCAAGAATAATTATTTATAAGATATATATATTATAACCTAAATTCTTTAAAATCCCAAGAAAAAGTACATAGTTTTATTTATAACAAAATCTCCTAAGAATAATTTATTAAGTCTTAGGAGATCTTTTTAATTCTTATTCTAAATTTACCTTTATATGTAATTCATCTAATTGTTTATCCTCTACTCCTGTAGGGTCTTCTGTCATAGGAGATGAGGCATTTTGGGTTTTAGGGAAGGCTATTACTTCCCTTATGCTATCATTACCTGAAAGTAGCATAACTATTCTATCTAAACCATAGGCAATACCACCATGAGGTGGTGTACCATATTTAAAGGCATTTATAAAGAAACCAAACTTATCTTGAGCTTCTTCATTAGAAAAGCCTAGAGCTTTAAACATTTTTTCTTGTAGTTCACTGCTGTGAATTCTTATACTACCTCCACCTAATTCTGTACCATTTAATACTATATCATAAGCTTTTGCTCTAACCTTATGAGGTTCTGTTTCTAGTAAATGTATATCTTCTTCCATTGGTGATGTAAAAGGATGATGCTTTGCAACATATCTATTTTCTTCTTCATCAAATTCAAATAAAGGAAATTCAGTAACCCATAAAAGTTTATAGTCATCTTTGTTTAACAGTCCTAATTTTTTAGCTACCTCTACTCTTAAATGTCCTAAAGAATCATAAACTACACTTGGCTTGTCCGCCACAAGTAAAATCAAATCTCCTGGACTTGCCTCAAATCTATTTATTATATTATTTAATTCTTCTTCACTAAAGAATTTTGAAATCGGAGAAGTAACACCTTCTTCAGTTATCTTTATCCAAGCAAGCCCCTTAGCTCCATAGTTTTTAGCGTAATCTTCCAGCTTAGATATATCTTTTCTACTAAATTTATCTGCATAACCTGATACGTTAATACCTCTTACATCTCCAGAGTTCTTTATAGTTTCTGAAAACACTTTAAATCCACAATTTTCAACTATATCATTTAATTTTTTTAACTCAAATCCAAATCTTACATCAGGTTTGTCAGAGCCATATCTTTCCATGGCTTCTTTATATGAAAGTCTTTGAATAGGAAGTGTTATATCAACTCCCATTAAATCTTTAAATATTTTCTTTAATAACTTTTCATTTATAGCTAAAACATCTTCTACATCTACAAAAGACATTTCTATATCTATTTGAGTAAACTCTGGCTGTCTATCTGCTCTTAAATCTTCATCTCTAAAGCATTTCGCAATTTGAAAATATCTGTCCATTCCAGCTACCATTAAAAGTTGTTTAAAAAGCTGTGGTGACTGAGGTAGAGCATAAAATTTTCCTGGATTAACTCTACTAGGTACTAGATAATCTCTTGCTCCTTCTGGTGTAGGTTTTCCTAATATTGGAGTTTCTATTTCTAAAAATTCATTTTCATCAAGAAAATCTCGTACTAACTTAGAAAGCTTATGTCTACAAATTAAATTGTTTTGCATTTTAGGTTTTCTCAAATCTAAATATCTATATTTTAATCTAAGCTGTTCTGAAACCTCATCATCGTCCTCTATATATATTGGAGGTGTTTGGGCTTCTGATAGTATTTTGATTTCTTCTACAAAAACTTCTATATCCCCTGTTGGAATATTAGGATTTTTAGATTGTCTTTCTTTTACAACTCCTTTTACTGCAATTACGTATTCCCCTCTGATTTTTTCAGCTTTAAGAAATGCTTCTTCTGAAATGTCTTTATCAAAAACTATTTGAGCAATTCCTGCTCGATCCCTTAAGTCAGCAAAAATTAGTGCCCCTAAGCTACGCCTTTTTTGAACCCATCCCATAAGAGTAACTTGACTATCAATATTTTCTGTACTTAAATTACCACATTTATGAGTTCTTTTCATTTTTCCTAGTAATTCAGACATATTTCAACCTCCTAAAATATATTTTTCAAATTAAAAACTGATTATGAATTAATAAATTCTACTTTTCGCTGTATCATTTCATCTATCCTATTAATATAATCATGGACATTTGTAACATTTGCAATTCTTTGAATTCGATTTTCCTCTGGGAAATAAAATTTAGAACTTGACCCTGCTCCTAAACCTATTACAGTTTGTTTTTCTTCCATCATTTGAATATTATAGATACATTCATGTTTTGGTAAACAGTAACCTATATTTTCAAAATTTCCAACCATATACTTTTGTCTATACATATAATAAGGAATTAATCCCATATTCCTTCTAAAAGCATCAGTTATTTCTAGCATTTCTTTAACTTCAGTTTCAGTTGGCAAATTATATATACCCTTTTGACTATTAAGCTTTGATGATCTCTTTATAGCTAAGGTATGTACTGTTAAATTTTCTGGAGAATAATTCTCTATGATTTTCATGGTGTTCTCTACCATTAAAGGAGTTTCTAGGGGTAACCCTACTATTAGGTCCATATTAATTGTCTTAAATCCTATATCCCTTGCTATTTTTAGAGAGTTTTCAATATCCTTTGGACTATGATTTCTTCCTATTTCTTTTAATGTTTTTAAGTTCATGGTTTGAGGATTTATACTGATTCTTTCAATTCCATTGTTTTTTAAAACTGATAATTTTTCTTTAGTTATTGTATCAGGTCTGCCTGCCTCAACAGTTATCTCTCGAATACTATTTAATGGAAACTTATTATTAATATAAGATAAAAGCAATTCTAATTCTTGAGCAGTTAATGTTGTGGGTGTACCTCCCCCAATATATAAGGAATCAATTGTTTTGTTTTTACTTTTTAATTGTTCAAATACAAGTTCAATTTCATATAAAAGAGCTTTAATATATTGACTTACTATACTTCTATCTTTATTATTTAAGGGATTAGATGGAAATGAACAGTATAGGCATTTTGATGGACAAAAGGGTATACTAATGTATATAGAAACCTGTGTTTTATTATTGTTAACTAAATAAGGTCTTTCTATTTTAGCTATGTCTAACATTAGATTAATCTTATCTTCTTGAATTTTATATTCATTTTGCAAAATACTTCTAATAGAATCATTATCTACTTTCTGCTCCATAAGCTCATGTACAATCTTAGTAGGCCTAATTCCTGTTAATATTCCCCAAGGTAGATTTATTTTAAAATATTGACTTAATACCTCATATGTACATATCTTCAGCTTTCTCTTAAGTATCTTTCTAGTAGCTATTTTGTCATTATCTAAAATACTAAACTCTAGTTTTTTATCAACTAATAATTTTTCATTATTAAATAAGGTTGAAGATATATTATAAATATGATTTTCTTGCTTTATACTACAGACTAAGAAAAAGCCTTGGTTTTCTGCCAAAGCTCTGTTTTCAATAAAATTTATTTCATTTGGTTCAATAAATAGTTTTAAAAGCTCATTAATTTCGTAATTATAGTTATTTCCTTCTAACTTTACATACCACATTTTATTCTCCCACGTTTTAATAATCCCTTTGAAGTTCATATTTTAGTTTGTCAATACTACTTTTGCTTACTCCTAACTCCCCTGCTATTTCTTCATCAGAAAGTCCAGAGTCTACCATATCAATAAAATCATGAAAATCTACTGCTGAAAGGCTTTTAGAATTCTTTTCTCCAATATAATTACCAATTTTTTTGTTCATGCTAATACCTCCCGTCAAACTTGTTATTAATATTTTTAACACTTATGATAGGAGATATTCAATTACTAGCTATTTAAAAAAGTTTTTTACTATCTAGTAGCATAGTTACTGGACCATCATTGGAAAGATTCACCATCATTTCAGCTTGAAATACACCAGTCTCTACATTTATTCCATAACCTCTTGCCTTTTGAACAAACTTCAAATATAGGTCATTAGCCTTATCTGGTTTAGCTGCAGCTGTAAAGCTTGGTCTACGTCCTTTTCTACAATCTCCCAATAATGTAAATTGAGAAACAACAAGGAGTTGCCCTTGTATATCTAGCAATGAAAGATTTAATTTACCTTGATCATCTTCAAAAATTCTAAGATTAATTATTTTTTCAACCATATAATCTAAATCTTTAAGATCATCATTTTCTTCTACCCCTAATAAAACTAAAATACCTTTATTAATTTCCCCTGTTTTTTTATCGTCTACAGATACACTTGCGTCTTTAACTCTTTGTAAAACAGCTCTCATATTTACCCCTTTCTCAATAAATCTTTATGATGTAACTCTATAAACATCAATTGCACCTTGCATTGATCTTATTTTATTCATCAATTTATCTAATTGGTCTATACTTGTGATTTCAACTGTTAGATTTATCATTACTACTTTTTCTTTGTTTGTCTTTGCATTAATAGCAGTAACACTTAGCTTTGTTTCAGTCAAAATATTAGTGATTTCAGACAATAAACCTTTTCTATCAGCTGCAATAATCTGCACCTCTGTTTGATAAGAGGCTTCCCTATCTTTATCCCATTCTACAGAAATTATTCTATCTAAAGAATCACTTTCTTTCCCCACATTAACACAGTCAGTACGATGTACAGTGACCCCTCTACCTCTAGTAATATAGCCTAGAATATCATCTCCAGGAACTGGATTACAACATTTTGCAAACCTTATTAAAATATTATCTATGCCTTTAACTTTAACTCCCTGAGTATCATTTTTGGTTTTTTTAGATTTATATTGTTTACTGTGAGATGTTACTTGTTCATTTAAGCTCTTTTCTTCTTTTTGTTCTAGCTTATAGAATTCTTTAAGCTTTGGTATTACTTGACTTAACATAATACCTCCATAGCCTATTGCTGCAAACAAATCATCAGTATTGTTAAAGTTAAACTTTTTGACAAGATTATTCATCCACTGGGGTTTAGCTAAATCATGCACATTAAATCCACTTCTTCTAATGTCCCTTTCGAACATTTCTCGTCCTTTTTCAACATTTTCTTCTTTTCGCTCTTTTTTAAACCACTGTTTAATTCGATTTCTAGCTTGAGTACTTTTAACAAATTTCAACCAATCTCTACTAGGTCCATTACTATTTCCTGAGGTTAATACTTCTACTATATTTCCATTTTTAAGTTTATAGTCAATAGGCACCATTCTACCATCAACCTTGGCACCAACACATTTATTTCCAATATCCGAGTGAATTTTATAAGCAAAGTCTATAGGAGTAGAGTCTGCAGGTAAATCCACAACATCACCTTTTGGTGTAAATACAAAAACTTCATTGGTAAATAAGTCGATTTTTAAAGTCTCCATAAACTCTCTAGGATCTTTAAGGTCTCTTTGCCATTCTAGTAATTGCCTTAACCATCTTAATTTATCATCAAGGTCATCTCCACTAGCTACTCCTTCTTTATACTTCCAATGTGCAGCTATACCAAATTCAGCAATTTTGTGCATTTCCCATGTTCTAATCTGAATTTCAAAAGGCTCCCCTTTAGGACCTATAACTGTAGTGTGTAAAGACTGATACATATTAGGCTTAGGCATGGCTATATAATCTTTAAATCTACCAGGTATAGGCTTCCACATAGTATGAACTATACCTAATATTCCATAACAATCCTTTACATTGTCAACAATAATTCTTATAGCTGTTAAATCAAAGATTTCTTCAAAGGATTTATTCTGATATACCATTTTTCTATAAATACTATAAAAATGCTTTGGTCTACCACTTATATCATACTCAATATTAATGCTATCACAAGCTTCTTTTAATTGATTTATAACTTGGTTTATATATTCTTCTCTTTCTTTTCTTTTCTTAGCTACTTTATCTACTAAGGTATAATAACCTTCTGGATCAATATACCTTAATGAAAGATCTTCTAATTCCCATTTGATTCTAGATATTCCTAGTCTATGGGCAATTGGAGCGTAAATTTCTATAGTTTCAACTGCTTTTTCTTTTTTCTTGTTTTCATTCATATATCGCAGAGTTCTCATATTGTGAAGTCTATCTGCTAGTTTAATAATAATTACTCTAATGTCTCTGGCCATAGCTAAAAACATTTTTCTTAAGCTTTCAGCCTGACGTTCTTCTTTAGTTTCATAAGTAAACTGTCCTAGCTTTGTTACTCCTTCAACTAAAATAGCAACTTCTTCACTAAATTCTTTTTTGATTTGATCATAGGTGTATTTTGTATCTTCAATTACATCATGTAACAAACCAGCTATTATAGTGGCATCATCCATCTCTAGTTTAACTAAAATTTTAGCAACCTCTACAGGATGGGTAAAGTACCTTTCACCAGACTTTCTAACTTGTCCTTCATGAGCTTTTTCGGAAAAATTATATGCTTTTATTATATTATCAAAATCGCTATTCGGATTATATTTTTTTATTTCTTGCAGTAGAATCTCCACTTTATCACCTGCCTTGAGTATCGGAATGGATTCTTTAACTAAAATTTTTACCATCTAAAGAAAAAGTTAAATACATTATATAATAAATAAAATGAAAAAAATAGTGTTAAATGTATATATTTGTCTAGTTATGCTTATTTGAGCATATTAAAGAGTGGCTGGTTTAAACCAACCACTCTTTAATATTGAACTAGGGATTTTATGTTAAAATTATCGAGACGTTCTCTACCCTTAAGATAAGTTAGTTCAATCAAAAAAAACAGCCCTACTATTTCTCCTCCCAATTGTTCTACTAAATTAATAGTAGACAATATAGTTCCTCCTGTAGCAAGTAAATCGTCAACTATTATTACTTTTTGACCGGGCTTAATAGAATCTCTGTGAATTTCTAAGGAGTCTGATCCATATTCTAAATCATATTGATGTTTAATAGTTTCAGCAGGTAATTTCCCAGGCTTTCTCACAGGTACAAAACCTTTTTTTGTAGCATAGGCAAGAGGGGTTCCAAATATAAAACCTCTTGATTCTGGTCCTACAATTATATCAAAGTCCAAGGTATCCATTTCTTTAACAAATAATTCTATAGTATGGTTAAAAGCCTCTCCATCTTGTAAAAGAGTTGTAATATCTTTAAAGCTTATACCCTTTTCAGGAAAGTCAGGTATCACCCTAATTTTTTCTTTTAAGTCCATGCTTAATCCTCCTAGGTTTCTTGAGTATAGTTCCATATTTACTGATTTTTAAGATTCCCACTTATATAAGTGAAAGAATGATTTTTTTTACTTAACCTTGATAACCGGTTTTGTTTTTTTCCATATTTTTCCACGAAGCCCATATTGGACTAGCAATAAAAATTGAAGAATATGACCCTGTAATAATTCCAGCCATTAGAGGTAATGCAAATTCTTTTATAGATTCAACACCTAATATATACAAAACTGTTATTGTAACCAAGGTTGTCAATGAGGTATTAATTGTTCTTACTAATGTTTGTTTTATACTAGTATTTGCCAGTTCGTTATAATTCTTTTTCTTCATAAATTTAATATTTTCTCTTATTCTATCAAATACAACAATAGTATCATTTATAGAATATCCTACTATTGTTAATATTGCAGCTACAAATGAAGTATTAACAGGTATTCTAAATATTGCATAAATAGACAATACAATAAGTATATCATGAATTAATGCTACTATTGATACAACACCAAATTTCACTTCAAATCTAATACTAACATAAATTAGAATTCCTAATGCAGTTATTGCAATTGAAATAAGGGCTTTCTTTTGCATTTCTTTGCCTATCGCTGGACCAAACTGTTCAGCTTGTTTAAGATCATCATCTACAAGATTATATTTTTCTTTAAATTCATTAAAAATTTCCTGCCTTTGGTTGTTATTTAATGCCTGGGTAGTCTTAATCATAACTTCATTTTTTTGCTCTCCTACATGAAGGATATCTGCATTTAAGTCATAACTAGATGTAATTTCTCTAACTTCACCAACAGATACATATTTATTAAGATTAATTTGCATCATTGTTCCACCTGTAAAGTCTATACCTAGATTTAAACCTGCAATGGAGGCAACTATTAAGCCGGTTAAAATTATGGCAATAGAAAGTCCAAACCATATTTTTTTTCTTTCAATAATTTGCATATTAGTTAACCTCCTTTCTATTGCCGTACATTTTTGTGTTTTTAAATAAATCTATACTTATAAATAATTTTAATAAATACTTTGTAATAATTATTGCAGTGAACATACTTGCTCCAATACCAATCATTAATGTAACAGCAAAGCCTTTTATAGGGCCTGTACCAAATTGATATAATACAATTCCTGCTATTAAAGTAGTAATATTAGAATCAAGAATAGTTCTTAAAGCTCTAGAGAATCCCGAACTAACAGCTGCTCTTAATGATTTGCCATTTCTTATTTCTTCTTTTATTCTTTCAAAAATTATTACATTTGAATCTACTGCCATTCCTATGGATAGGATTAATCCAGCTATTCCTGGTAATGTTAAAACAGCACCAAAACCTGATAATATCCATAAAACTATTTGAATATATAAAATCAAAGCAATGTTTGCTACTAAACCTGGAATTCTATAGTATATGAGCATAAATAAAAGAACCAGTCCAATACCTATTAAAGCTGCATCTATACTTTTAGTTAAAGAATTCATTCCAAGAGTAGGTCCTATAACAGATGTTTGTACCTCTTCTAAAGAGACAGGAAGTGCTCCACCTCTAATTAAGGCTGCTAATTGAGATGCCTCATCTACTGTAAAGTCCCCTGATATTACAGCTTTACCATTTGGTATTTCATCTGAAACACCAGGTGCTGATATTATTTCACCATCTAGCACAATTGAAATAATATTTTCTGCTGTATAAGGTCCTGCTGCTGCTGCCTCTCTTGTTGCAACTTGAAAAGCTTTAGCACCCTCATTATTTAGCTCTAATGCCACAGAGGGCTTATTACCTTTCTCTGTTTCAAATATAACTTCTGCATTTTTAACTTGATCACCACTTAAAATAACTTCACCATCATACTTCATGAATTTAAGCTGTGCTACCTTGCCTACAGCAGCAATTGCCTCTTGGGAGTTTTTTACACCAGGTAATTCAATTCGAATTCTCCTGTCCCCTTCTCTAGTTATATTAGGTTCTGTTAATCCCATAGCATTAACTCTTCTATCTATTACTTCTTTTGTTTGATTCATTATCTTTTCTAAGTCTTCACCTTTAGCATTTGTCTGAGCTTCTAAGACTACAAAAACCCCACCTTTAAGATCTAATCCCAGCTTCATAGATTTACTTAAGGGTTCAATCTTTATACTTCCTAACTCTAAACCACTAAATCCTGCAATAGCCCCTGCACTAATAATTGCCAATATTATTAGAAGAATAATTACATTTTTTATCTTCATAGCGTATTTCCTCCTATCTTAAAAGTTGCATAAAAAACTATATCTTATTTATATAAATCTGAAATATCTTTACAATTCTTATGATCATTTGCAGTGTTTATATAATCTAGTGCAGATTCCTTTATACTTACTATATCTTTTTCAGTTAACTGTCTTACTACTTTTGCAGGAGAACCCATTACTAAAGAATTAGAAGGAATAACTTTTCCAGGAGGAACCAAAGAGCCTGCTCCGATAATAACATTTTCATTAATTACAGCTCCATCTAAAATAATTGCTCCCATACCTACTAATACATTATTTTTTATTGTACAACCATGAATTGTAGCTCCATGTCCTATAGTTATATTCTCACCTATAATAGTTGGTAGAGAGTAGCCTATATGTACAGTACAATTATCCTGGATATTTGTATTTTCACCAACTGTAATACAGTTCTCATCTCCTCTGATTACTGTTCCATACCATATACTAACATTTTTTTTCAAAGTTACTCGTCCAATAATTGTTGCATTTTCAGAAATATAACAGGTGTTATGAATTTCAGGTGTATATTCTTTGAATTTCAAAATCATTCTATCCCATCCTATTCTATATTAATTTTGCTTGTATAGCCAGTGAACACTCTATTCGTTTCTTTTCCATTTCACAGCCTAATTCGTAGGGTTCATTAATATTATTGTTGAAATTATATGCGTTTGCATGACAACCTCCACTACAATAAAATCTTGCCCAACAATCTTTACACTTTTCCTTGCTATAAACATGAGAATTACTAAATGTTAATCCTAATGAACTATCAAATTTATTTTCCAATAAATTACCCATTAAAAAGCTTTCTTGTCCAACAAATTGATGACAAGGATATATATCTCCTATAGGTGTAATAGCGAGATATTCACTACCAGCACCACAGCCTGAAACCCTTTTAGAAACACAAGGACCTTGATTTAAATCAAGCTGAAAGTGAAAAAAGTTAAACTTATTTGTCTTATATCTGTAAATATATTCTTGAGCAAGTATTTCATACTGTTTAAATATTTCAGGAAGATCTTCTTCTTTTATAGCATAGTCTCTAAAATCTTCAGTAACTACTGGCTCTACAGAAGTATTTTTAAAGCCTAAATCTGCTAAATGAAGTACATCCTTAGAAAAATCTAAATTGTTTTTTGTAAAAGTCCCTCTAACAAAATAGCTTTTTTCTTTTCTATTATTAACAAGCTTCTTAAACTTAGGAACAATTAAGTCGTAAGTTCCTTTACCATTTATAGTAAATCTCATATTATCATTAACATTTTTTCTACCGTCTATGCTTAATACAATATTATCCATATTTTCATTGATATATTCTGTAATCTCTTTATCTAATAAAACTCCATTGGTAGTAATGGTGAATCTAAAGTTTTTATTTCTTTTTTTAGCTTTTTCTCTGGCATAACTTACAGTTCTTTTTACCACATCAAAATTTAATAAAGGTTCTCCTCCAAAAAAGTCCACCTCTAAATTTCTCCTGTTTCCTGAATTTTCAATCAGAAAATCAATTGCCTTAAAGGCAACTTCCTCACTCATTATATCTCTATCACCCTTAAAATCTCCTTGGGATGCAAAACAATACTTACATCTAATATTACAATCATGGGCTATATGTAGACATAAAGCTTTTATTACAGGATCTCTATTTAAAAAACTAGGATGTTCTAAATAACTATCCTTAGCAAATAACAGTCCATTATCTTCAAGCTCTTTAATTTCATCTAATCCTTCCAATATTTCATTCTCAGGATATTTATCTTGTAAAAATAAAATTATATCTTCTTGGGTTTTTTCCTTATATATATCTAATATATTATATACTATAGCATCAACTATATGAACAGCTCCACTATTTACATCTAAAACAACCATAACATCATTTTGTTTAAATTTGTGAATCATTAATAAGCCCCCTTAAAATCATAAACTACTATACTATTTTATATAAAGTTTATACTAAATACAAGTAAAAGCTTTTACCTGCATAATATATATCAATTAAAATATAAAAAACAGTAATTAAAATTACTGTTTTTTATATTTTAATTAAGATAGTTTAAATTTTAGATTTACTGTAGGTACGAATTCATTTGTACCTATTTTAATTATTTATTTTCACACTCTTGATTGGCAACAGTACATGATGTTTTACATGCTGATTGACATGATGTTTGGCACTCTCCACAACCGCCTTTTCCAACACTAGCTGTAAGAGTTGCTTTAGATATTGTTTTAATGTGCTTCATATATTTCTTCCTCCACTCTACTTTTATTCTACTAAATTATACCATAAGTATTAAATATGTAAAAGTCAAATTATTTAATATTAACTCCTATTATACCACCAATTCCACCAGAAATCACACTCATTATTCCTTTATATACTAAATATCTATCAAAGCTAAAGTCAGCCATAAATGCCCAACTAACTACAATCAATATTGCTATATATATTACTCCCTCAATACCACCATTTAACCAACCTTTTCTCTTTAGCTTTGCTCCAACATACATACCGCTAATAGATACGCCCGCTATTAGTGTAATTGAAGAGAACATTGGTATCATAGCTTCAGGGATACTTGTATAGGTAAGTAGCAATGCCATGATTAAAAAAATAAAAAGCACAAAAATATAAGCTGCTATAATACCTTTAAAATATATCCATATGGAAAAATTGGAGTTAGTTACATCAATACTTTTCTTTTTATTCAAAATAGTCACCTCCAAAAGAATTCTTATAAATATTTATGCCTATTCTATAAAAATATTACCTTTGGAGGTAAAAGTTCAATTAAAATAAGAGAAGAAATTAATTTCTTCTCTTATTTTAATGGTAGCTACGAATGAATTCATAGCTACTTTCATTAAGTCAGTTTAAATTTTAGATTTATTATAGTTGCAAATTCATTAGTACCTACTTAAATTATTCTATACTTTCTTTTACAATATTTCCAATTGCCCATCTAGAGAACTGAAGTCTTACTTTGTCAGCACCAACTTCTATTGTTATAACATCTTCCTTAATTTGAGTGACTTTTCCATTAAGTCCCCCTATGGTTACAATATTATCCCCAACTTTAAGGCTGTTTCTCATTTGAACTACCTGCTTATTCTTTTTTTGTTGAGGTCTTATTATTAGAAAATAAAATATCCCAATAAAAATAGCAGTCATTATTAATGGAGAAAATTGTCCAGTCATTATCTAGCCCCCTTTCTGTATATAAAATTTATATTCAACACAATTTCAAAAAAACCTTTAAATTTATATATAAATTTAAATATTATAACCATAGCTTTCAAAAAAAGCTTTGCGAAAATCTAGTAATCTATCTTCTAGTATAGCTTGACGTACATCCTTCATCAAGCCCAAAAGAAAATACAAATTATGGTATGTAACTAATCTAGCAGATAAAATTTCCTCAGCTTTATATAAATGTCTTAAGTATGCCCTAGAATAGTTTTGACAAGTATAGCAATCACAGTTTGGGTCTAAGGCTGTGAAATCATCAAAATACTTGGCATTTTTAATTACAACTTTTCCCACAGAAGTCATTGCTGTTCCATTTCTTGCAATCCTTGTAGGTAGTACGCAATCAAACATATCTATTCCTCTAATTACTCCTTCAATAAGACAATCAGGGCTTCCAACGCCCATTAGATACCTTGGCTTATCAGTTGGCATTTGAGGAGTAGTATACTCTAGCACTTCATACATTAAATCCTTAGGCTCTCCTACACTTAATCCTCCTACAGCATATCCTGGGAAGTCTAGCTCTGTAATTTCTTTAACACTTTGTATTCTTAAATCCTTATACATTCCACCTTGAACTATACCAAATAATCCTTGCTTAGTAGGATTTTTATGAGCATCTCTACATCTTTTCGCCCATCTAGTTGTACGTTCCATAGACTTTTTTACATAATCGTGATCGGCAGGATATGGAGCACATTCATCAAAAGCCATAATAATATCAGAGCCTAAGGCATTTTGTATTTCTATTGCCTTTTCTGGACTAATAAAATGCTTAGAGCCATCAATATGGGAACGGAATTCTACCCCTTCTTCTGTGATTTTTCTTAAGTCACCTAAACTAAAAACTTGAAAACCACCACTATCTGTAAGAATAGGTCTATCCCAATTCATAAACTTATGAAGCCCTCCAGCCCTATCTATAAGCTCATGACCTGGTCTAAGATATAAATGATATGTATTGCTTAAAATAATTTGAGAATTTATTTCCTTTAATTCCTCAGGAGTCATAGTTTTAACTGTTGCCTGAGTTCCCACTGGCATAAAGATAGGTGTTTCTATATTTCCATGGGGGGTTTTTAGTAAACCCAACCTTGCTCCACTTTGTTTACATTCTTTTAAAAGTTCAAATTCTATTGCCATTAAAAATAAACCTCCATTTAGATAATTAACATAGCATCTCCAAAACTAAAAAATCTATATTTATTTGCTATAGCCTCATTGTAAGCATTTAGTATATACTCACGATTACTAAAAGCGCTGACTAGCATTATTAAAGTTGATTCTGGCAGATGAAAATTTGTAATCAATCCATCTACAACTTTAAATTTATATCCTGGATAAATAAATATATCTGTCCACCCTTGTACTTCCTTAATCATACCATTGGCATCAGCAATGCTTTCAAGAGTTCTAGTAGATGTAGTTCCCACTGAAATAATTTTTCCGCCATTTTGTTTTGTAGTATTTATTATATTTGCAGTATCTTTAGAAACCATATAAAATTCTGAGTGCATTTTATGGTCGAATATATTTTCAGCCTTTACAGGTCTAAAGGTGCCTAAACCTACATGAAGTGTTATAAATGCTATATTAACTCCTTTAGCTTTTATTTTGTTTAAAAGGTCATTTGTAAAGTGTAGTCCAGCTGTAGGAGCAGCTGCAGACCCATCATATTTTGAATAGACAGTCTGGTATCTTTCTTTATCCTTTAATTCCTCAGTTATATATGGAGGAAGAGGCATAGAGCCTAATTTGTCTAATATTTCTTCAAAAATACCAGAATAACTAAACTCAATGATTCTTGAGCCTTCCTCGGCTATATTTATAATTTCACCTTTTAACAATCCATCTCCAAAGTTGAGTACATCTCCTGGTTTTGCTTTCTTGCCAGGCTTTACTAACACATTCCATTGATTAGTTGATAATCTTTTTAATAATAATATTTCCACTTTTCCACCATTAGGCTCTCTTACACCGTAAAGTCTAGCTGGAATAACTCTTGAATCATTTAAAACTAAACAATCACCTGGATTTAAATAATTCATTATGTCCATAAATTTTTTATGATATATACTTCCATCTTCTCTGTTTACAACCATAAGCTTTGACTGGCTTCTTGTCTCTAAAGGTGTTTGCGCAATCAGCTCCTGGGGTAAATCAAAGTAAAAATCTTCTTTATTCATGTAACTACTCCTTATTCTACCTTTGTTCCAGTATAATAATGTGTAAGAATTTCTTCAAATGTAAATCCTTGCTCTGCCATGACCTTAGCACCCCATTGGCTCATTCCTAATCCGTGACCCCATCCTTTACCATTAAAAACAAATTTATCAGAAATAGAAATGGAGGTTATATTAGTGCCATTATAAATATTAAGGTTTTCATCGTTTACTTTACTAACTCCATTACTACTAGCTATATATTTTGAATTTAAATTTGTATTAGTAGGTGTCAAATCAGACCCAGCTAAAATAGTCACCTCACCATTATTTTCTAACTGAAACCAAGTACTTTTAATATTATTATAACCAAGTATATTCCTTATCTTGTCTTTTTCCAAAATTATCTTATCTTCTGTTCCTTTTATTTCTAGCTCTAAAACCCTTCCATTTTCAGAATAGCCTTTAACCGAAACACTTTTAATCTGGCCTACATCTATGTCTTTAGAGTTTAAAATATCTTCTATATCTTCTTTGGAATAAACCTTAGTCCATTTATCATTAGGCTGTCCAATAGAATATGGATCATCTACTCCCTTTATATAATCCATTGGAAAACTCCATATATTTTCACTGTTTTCTGTTCGTCCCCCACTATTAGAGTGGTAAAATGTCGTAACTAATTCACCGTTATATGTCAGGTGTTTACCTCTTGTTTCGTCTACTGCCTTATTTGAGTTTATATGCTCAATATCATACCCACCATATACTTGACAATGAGTTCCAGGACAAAGATCAAAACCATAGCTTTTATGGAGATTTAGCTTATCTAGGGCAAAATTTCTAGCAGATACCGCTTGTGCTTTTTGAGCCTCTATAGGCCAACTGCCAGATATTTCTTTAGGCAATACGCCATAAAGATATTCCTCCATATCCAGCTGATTTATAACAGTAAGATCACTATTTGTAAATCTTTTAAAATAAACACTACCTCTAAAATTCCTTCCATCAATATTTACTACTCCAATAGAATCTTTTGAAAGCATAGGTTTTAAATGGTAGGTATTTTCTTCTCCATTGTACATAAAAAGAACTTTACCATTTTTATCTGTAAGTTGAATTCGATTATTATTTTCTTCAACTACATTTAATTCTAAAGTATTATCTATCGTCTTAAACTGTTGAATAAAATCTTGTGCATTATTTACACTTGTAAAAAGCCCCAACCAAACCCTCCAGCCATTTTCTGAAACTATAAAGGGTTCATATTCCATAGATGGTATATTTTGGAGAAAAGCTTTCGCATCTTCATATGTTTCAAAGGAATCTCCTATTTCAATATGTATAGGTCCGTCTACATTTCTATTGTCCTTTTGTTCATCAAATTCAAACTCAATAAAACTACCATTTAAATTAAGATAATAGCTATCTTTTCTAACTAATAATTCTTCGTCACTTAAATAACTTTCAATAGTTTTAAATTCATTGCCTTTATAAAACCCTATTTCTAAACCATTTTTCGAATACACTCTTGTTAAAGGTGTTGCTGTTGAACCAAAACGAATTCCAATTCTTACATTTTGTTGCTCTACATAAGACAGACCAGAAACTTCTGAAACTGGTAGTATACCTATAAGAAAAATAATAATAATAATCATTACACTCTGCTTTAAATTCATTTTTATACTCTCCTTAATTATCAAAGTAGTTCAAATGATTATTTTCGACATTATTATTAATTTTCCTCCATAAAAAAACATATGTAATAAAGTTGAAATATTAGCGGCTCTATTTTTCAACTTCTATTCCTAAATGTTCCTTACCAAGTTTTGTAACTATTCTCCCCTTTGGAGTTCTTTGAAGCAAGCCTAGCTGTAATAAAAATGGCTCATATACATCTTCTATGGTATTCTTTTCTTCACCAGTTGAAGCTGCTAAGGTGTCTAAACCTACTGGTCCTCCACCAAACTTATGAATAATAGTCCATAATATATTTCTATCTACATTATCTAATCCATTTTCATCAACTTCTAAAAGGCTTAAGGCTTGTTTTGCTATATCTATATCTATATAGCCATCTCCCCTGACCTGGGCATAATCCCTTATTCTCTTCATTAGTCTATTAGCAATCCTTGGAGTGCCCCTAGATCTCATAGCAACTTCTTGTGCCGCAGATTCAGTTATTTTTACATTTAAAATATCTGCAGATCGTTTGACTATAGTTTTTAAATCTTCTACTTTATATAACTCCAGCTTACAAATCACGCCAAATCTATCTCTTAAAGGAGCTGTTAGCAAACCTGCCCGTGTAGTTGCACCTATTAGGGTGAATTGAGATAAATCTAATCTAATAGATCTTGCACTAGGTCCTTTGCCTATTATAATATCTAGTGCATAATCTTCCATAGCTGGATAAAGGATTTCTTCAACAGTTCTATTAAGCCTATGTATTTCATCTATAAATAACACATCATTTTCTCCTAGATTAGTTAAGATAGCAGCAAGATCTCCAGCTCTTTCTATAGCAGGACCTGAGGTAGTACGAATATTTACTCCTAGTTCATTTGCTATTATATTGGATAGTGTTGTTTTTCCTAGTCCTGGTGGTCCATATAATAATACATGATCTAAAGCTTCACTTCTCATTTTTGCAGCATCAATAAAAATTTTCATTTTTTCCTTTACTTTATGCTGTCCAATATATTCATCTATAGATCTAGGTCTAAGTGTAGTCTCTACATCAATATCTTCTGGTTTTTGTACAGTTGTTATTATTCTATTTTCATCAGCTTCATACATTTTAAACTTTTCCCTCCCTACCTAGCTAAAATCTTTAAAGCTTTACGAATACTCTCTTCAATACTTAAATTTTCTTCTTTTATTTCTCTAATTGCCTTTTCAGCTTCAGAACTTCCATATCCTAGTGAAGTCAAAGCATCCACTGCCTCTTTCATAGAATTATGATATATAGGTTCTGCAACAAGATTTTCTGCATTAATTTCTAAATTCTTATCTACTTTTTCTTTTAACTCTAGGATTAACCTTTGAGCAGTTTTCTTTCCTACCCCTTGTGCCTTCACAAGATTCTTTAGATCTTCTGAAATAATCATTGATATAAGCTTATCAAGAGGTATTGAAGACAAAATTCCCAATGCTAGCTTTGCTCCTACACCCGAAACTGTTATAAGCATTTGAAACATTTTTAATTCTTTTTTAGATGAAAAACCGTAAATACACATGTCATCTTCTCTATGTATTAATAATGTATAGAATATCGCTTTTTCTTGCTCACTTTCAATAGTTGAAATAGAGTAATTAGAGGTTTTAATTTTATAACCTATATCATTATTATCTAAAACTATATAATCCTCTCCATAATCCACTACTTTCCCTTTAATATAACTATACAAATTCACCACTCCAAGTCTATATTAAATTATTTCTATTTTATCCTGAACTGACCTCCAAAGGCTGAAGAATGAGCATGACAAATGGCTATAGCCAATGCATCTGCCACATCATCTGGCTTAGGTGTTTCTTTTAAGTTTAATATTTGCTTTGTCATAGACTGCACCTGCTGTTTATCAGCTCTTCCATATCCCACCACTCCTTGTTTTACTTGAAGTGGAGTATACTCATAAATATTAAGCTTTAAATGGGCAGCAGCTAAAATTGTTACCCCCCTAGCTTGTCCTACTACTAGAGCAGTTTTAGTGTTTTTATTAAAAAACAACTCTTCAATTGCAACTGCATCAGGTTTATACTTTTCTAAAATATCATATAAAGAATTATATATTATTTCCAGTCTTTTTGGCATATGTTCTTTAGAATCTGTAAAAATACCTCCATATTCTAAAGTTTTAAAATGATTCCCTTTATACTCTACAATACCATATCCAAGTATTGCTATCCCTGGATCAATACCTACTATAATCATTTATTTTACTCCTTTTCAAAAATCAAACATTTATTCGATTTTAGTATATTTTCTATTGTAACATAAAAAATAGATTTCTACTTTTGGAAATAAAAAAAGTACTCCTAAGAGTACATTAGATTATTATAAAATTATATGTATATACCTGTTATTCTAATCAGTGAGAAGAATTCTATATTCAAACCTTAAAAAATATAGATCCTTCATTACATTCAGGATGACAGGCGAAAATAACTCTCTCAAATGTCATCCTGAATGTAATGAAGGATCTTTCTCTTGAGCTTAACTGGCAACATGAAAATACAGACCTTTCATTATCCTATCACTCTGAATGATAACAAAGAATCTCATGTTTTTTCATTGCATCTTATAATTTAACTGCTATAGTCTTCTAAAATTTGATTTACCCCTTCTTCACCTTTAACAATTATTCCTTCTCTCAGCTTTTGTTGGTCTACATTACTTAAAAAAGAAATCGATATTTCCGTTTCTTTAAATAATTCTGTATCTCCTTCTTCATTTACATAAAACACAGCTAGATATCCATTATGTTCTTTAACCACATAGTGATTGGGTGAAATTTGATTAGAGACTTGATATAACTCTACAAAGTCCTTATTAATTTCTCTTATATTCCAACCATAATAATTTTTTTCTAAATATGATTCAAAATCTTCAAGACTTGTTCCTACCATCATTGTAGGTACATCTTTTTCTTTTATTAAAGTATCTCGAGTTTTCTCATAATATGTCTTAAATATAAGCTTTGTATTATTGGTTACTATATCATCATTTTGCAATACTGGAGAAACATCGTCTTCTTCATCTTCAACTTCATTATCTGGTTTATCCATTTCATTGTTTTTATTTTCTTCTATAGGTATACTAGGCAATTGTGCTATCTCGTTATTATTTGGTTTATTTTGCTCTTCACCACCATTACTAAAGAAGCCATATAAGAAACCACTTAATAGTAAAATAAAACATCCTACAATAATTTTCCCATTACTTCTCCTTCTTTTATACATAAAGAACCCTCCTTACTTATCTAGGATTCTATTATTTCCAAATTTATATAGTTTATACATATATTAGTTAATAACGAAAGTAGGTACGAATTAATTCGTACCTACAGTGAAACTATATCAAAAAAGAGCCAATAGGCTCCAATATGTATATGGCGGGAATATGTGGGAATCGAACCCACCTGAGAAGCTACTAACTCCTCAAACTGGTTTTGAAGACCAGAGGCAACACCAGTCACCATCTACTCCCATAAATGATACTACTATAGTATAGCAAAATCAGAAAATTTGTCAACGGATAAATTTAGTAATAAATACATTTGCATATTATAGGGATTATGCGACGTAAACGTCGCAGGTTGAGGTTTAGGTTAAAATCAAGAGCAAGATCCTTCGTGTTCACTCAGGATGACATTTTTGGGGGCTTTTCTTCTCTCTCTATTATCCTGAGTGTATACGAAGGATCTGTATCTTAGGGTTTAGGGTTTGTTTTTAGGGTCAAGTGAAAGATCCTTCGCATACGCTCAGGATGATATTTTCGGGGACTTTTCTTCTCGCCCTGTCATCCTGAGTGTATACGAAGGATCTGTGTTTTCATGTTTTAACCTTATCCTCAACCTCAACCTATGCGTCGGTACGTCGCATTATCCCTATATTATGCAGTAAACTATAATTTATAGGCTTAAATTTTAAATCAAATAATATTCTTGGGGATTTTTATGTAAAAGCTTGTTCCTTCATCAACTTTACTTTCTACGATTATTCTTCCTTGATGTAATTCTATAATTTGCTTTGTAATTGACAATCCTAATCCTGTTCCTCCAGTATTCCTAGAACGTGCTTTGTCAACTCTATAAAATTTATCAAATATAAACGGAATACTTTCTCCTGGGATACCCATACCATTATCTACTATTTTAATAACGGAAAAATCATTTTCCGAATACACCCAAATATTTATTTTTCCGCCTTTATGGGTGTATTTAATTCCATTTGAAATAATATTCATAAGTGCTTGTTGTATTTTGGATTTATCTATATCAATATTTACATCTTTACTTTTATGTAAATTAATATTAATGTCATTTTTTTTAGCTAAAGGTTTTAATGAATGTATAACCCCTGAAATCAATTTATTTAAACTAACTACTTCATAATTAAGTTGTAGCTTTTCTTGGTCCATATCTACTAATGATAATAAATCCTCAATTATATTATTTAGTCTGTCCACCTCAGAATCAATATCCTTTAAAAACTCTCTATAAAGCTCTGGTTTTACATCTTCTTGATGCAATAAGGATTCTGATAATATTTTCATAGCACTTAAAGGTGTTCGTAACTCATGGGACACACTAGCAACAAACTCTTTTCTTTGCTTATCTACTTGAGAAAGCTTTGTTGACATTAGATTAAAAGCTTTTCCGAGATTGCTTAATTCATCATTCCCAGCTATTAATACTTTTTGTTCCATATTTCCATGATATATTTTATTTATGCTATATGTTAATTTTTCAATTGGATTAGCCATATAATGAGCAAATATCAAACTTATTAGGGCAGTTACCAATATAATCATTAATGAAAATACTAAGTATCTTTTCAAAACATCTTCAGTTTGGATGTAAATTTCTTCTAAAGAAGAGGAAATAAAAACAACTCCCTCTACATTATCTTGAACAATTATAGGAACAGCAACATACAAGGTATGCCCTTTATCCTCTAAAAGACGATGAGTTGCTATTTCCTTTCCAACTAGTGCACCTTCTACTTCTTGAAATAACAACTGCTTTCCTTTAGAATGATTTGATGAGTCATTTGTAACTACTCCATTTTTATCTAGTATAAGTATTCTCGAATTTATTTTTTCACTTGTTATCTTAACTAAATGGTTAATACTCTTTTCAGCATTTGAAACAAGAATACTTTCTGCAAGTATATTGCTTTGGTTTATTAAATGATCTTTTTTTACACTTATATTATTTGCCTTGATTGTTTCACCTATAAATGCAGCTGTAAATATTAAACTTATTACAATTAATATTAAATAGGTGGAAAGAAGTTTCCACCTAATACTTACAAAAGCTTTATTTTGATTTAAAATAATAACCAACTCCCCATTTTGTTAAAATATATCTGGGTTGGCTTGGATTTTGTTCTATTTTTTCTCTTAGCCTTCTAATATGAACGTCCACTGTTCGTAAATCTCCGTAATATTCATGACCCCATATTTTTTTCAAAAGTTCTTCTCTGGAATATACTTTTTCAGGATTTGATACCAGCAATAAAAATAAATCAAATTCTTTTGCCGTAAGATTTATCTCTTTGTCTTCAATATCAATTATTCTACCTAGAGTATTAATAATAAAATCTCCAGTTTTAATAATTCCTGTAGAAGACGTACTACTTGGAGTATTTGTTCTTCTTAAAATAGCCTTAATTCTTGCCTTTAATTCTAATATATTAAAGGGTTTTGTTAAATAATCATCAGCACCATATTCTAGACCTGAAATTTTACTTGTATCTTCACCTTTTGCAGTTAAAATAATAATTGGTATTGTAGATTTTTCCCTTATTTTTTTACAAACTTCAATACCATCTATTCCTGGAAGCATTAAGTCTAGTACTATTAAGTCATATTCATTTTCAAAAGCCTTATTAAGAGCATCTTCCCCATTATCTGCAGTTTCAATAATATAGGACTCCTGCTCCAAACTAAACTTAAGACCCTTTAAAATTGCTGGTTCATCATCTACTACCAATAATCTATATGCCATTTAATCACCTCTAGTGGTTTAAATTATAAATTTAATTATTAATACAAAATTCGTTTTTCTTCAATTCTTTTTGTAATCTTATTTTGGTCAAAAAATTCTAGCAAAGGTAATGCATACTTTCTAGAAGTATCTAATAAATCTCTAAATTGAGATAATAAAATATCATTGTTTTTATTAATATATTCTTTCAATAATTCAATAGACTTATTAAAATTTTCATAATGCATATAATAATCCTCTGCAATCTTTACAAGGGTACCATTTTCTGTCAACATTAAAATCACTTGACGATATTCCTTTTGGTTTTTTTTGTTCTTAACTAATTCTTCTATTGATGGTGGTTGAAAACCACTATCAAAAAATATTTTGTCTAACTCTTCACTTATACTTTTCTGAGTCTCAGTTAGTATTACTTCAAAACTAGATAAAGCTATATTATTATTTACTTGTTTAATTATACCCTTCTTACAATAATAATCGACAAATTCACTAAATAACTTTAGTCTAGCATTAGGTAAGAGTCTACTTCTTAGTTCTTCTTTATTTATCCCTGTTTTCAAAGGATTATTTTTGTGATAGTTTTTTAAAATATCTAGCATTTTCACTTCTATTTCTTCTATAAATGAATAATGCACTAAAATATTATCTAAAAATATTACTATAATTTTTTCTTCAATTAGTGGTTTAATTAGTTCCTTTATCATTTTTTCCCCTAAACCAGTTTGGGTGCCATAAAACTCTATTGTCTCTAATTTTTCACTAAATCTTTTTATTATTTTTTCAACAACTTCTTCAGAACTTCCTTCTTCTTTTATTCTTAATTCCTCAATTGTATCTTTTTTAAATCTTTTATGTTTTACCGGATTGGGGTCTAGTATAGTTCCCCCTCCTATAGTTTCTAAGGGAGAATAAAATCTTAACACAAAATAATCTCCTCGTTTTGCCACCATTTCTTCTTCTAATCTAAGTTGGGCATAACCACTTTCACCAGGTCTTAACTCCTCTTTATCAAGTAAAACAATTCTACATAGTATTTCACTTGTTCCATGATATAATCTAAGTCTTGTTCTATTTTCTAATATTCTCTCTGAGCTCTTAAGCAAACTGATTTTTACATCTAACATCATGGATGGATACATGGAGTTGTATGGTGCTAATACATTTCCTCTATCTATATCTTCTTTTTTTACATTGGCCAAATTTATTGCAACTCTTTGTCCTGCATATGAAGTCTTTACAGTTTCCCCATGTACTTGAATATTTCTTATTTTGGTTTCTATTCCTGTTGGTAAGACTAATACATTATCCCCTATATTTAATTCTCCTTCAATTTGTGTACCAGTTATAACTGTTCCAAATCCAGTGATAGAAAAAACCCTATCTATTGGAATTCTAAAAGGCATTTTTGTGTTTTTTGTTTCAGTTTCTTCAGTCATTTCATCTACAAGGGTTGTTAGTTCACTTATTCCTTCTTTTGTTTTTGCTGATACAGATGCAAAGCTTGCATTCTGTAAAAATGTATCTTTAGTTTTTTCTCTTATATCTTCTTTAACTAATTCCAACCACTCTTTATCTACCATGTCTATTTTTGTCAGTACTATAATACCTTTTTTCACTTGAAGGATAGATAAAATATCTAAATGCTCCTGAGTCTGAGGCATAAATCCTTCATCAGCAGCAATGACAAATAAAACTATATCTATACCCCCTATGCCTGCTAGCATATTTTTTATGAATTTTTCATGACCTGGCACATCTATAATACCTGCTTTTTTACCACTTGGTAATTGAAAGTGTGTAAATCCCAGATCAATAGTTATTCCTCTCTTTTTTTCTTCATCTAATCTATCTGTATTAGTTCCTGTCAAAGCTTTAATAAGAGTTGTTTTACCATGATCAATATGACCTGCTGTTCCTATTATAATATTTTTCAACTACTTTACCTCCACTAAAAATTCAATATTCCATTTATAGCCTCACTAATAATGCTAAAGTCTTCTTCCTTAATAGTTCGTACATCTAAAATAATTTTGTTGTCGTTAATTCGTGTTATGATAGGAATTCTATAGTGTCTTAATAAGAATTCTAATTTATTTGTTGATATTTTATAAGACTTAATTCCAATTAACATTGTAGGTAATTCTACTAAAGGTAGGGACCCACCTCCAACTTGAGAAAATCCATCGAACTTTTCTAAGGAGTAGTTTTTGGACTCTAAATTTAGTATTTTTATTAATCTGTCTGCTTTTTTTTCTAGCTCCTCAAAGGGAGTGGTTAGCATTTTAAGAGTTGCAATATTTTTAACTGCATTACTTTCCTCTAAATAAAATCTTAAAGTAGCTTCAAGGGCAGATATAGTGAGCTTATCTACTCTGAAAGCTCTAGTAATAGGATTTTTTTTCATTAAATCAATAAATTTTTTTTTGCCAACTATTATCCCTGCCTGAGGACCTCCCATTAGTTTGTCTCCACTAAAAGTTACAATATCCACTCCAGCACGTATGCTCTCTTGTACAGTTGGCTCTTTTTCTATCCCATACTTTGAAAAGTCAATTAATGTACCACTTCCTATATCTTCAATTATTGGTATATTCTGTTTTTTTCCTAGATCAACTAAATCCAATAGTTCTACTTCTTTTGCAAAGCCCATGATTTTATAATTGCTGGTATGTACTTTAAGTAGTGCTCCAGTGTCTTCTGTTATAGCTTTTTTGTAATCCTCTAGGTGAGTTTTATTTGTAGTTCCAATTTCTACAAGCTTTGCACCACTTTGTTCCATAACATCTGGAATTCTAAAGGATCCTCCTATTTCTACTAGCTGACCTCTTGAAATAATTACTTCTTTATCTTTTGCAATAGTCCCTAGCACTAGAAATACAGCAGCTGCGTTATTATTAACCACCATAGCTGCCTCTGCTCCTGTTAGCTTAGTAAGTATATCTTCAATATGACTATATCTTGAACCTCTCTCCCCAGATTTGATATTATATTCTAATGTAGAATAATTACTTGCTGCCTGTAATACGTTTTCCATTACTTCTTTATTTAATATAGCTCGTCCTAGATTAGTATGTAATACAACTCCTGTTGCATTTATAACTTTTTTAAGATTAAATTCACTTTTCTTTTCAATATTAGCTATAATATCGTCTATTAGCTTTGCTCTATCAATTGGGTTGTTTTCTAAATATATGTTTTCATTTTGGAGTAAATCTTTTCTTAATTTATTAATCTCTTCACGTATAGCTTCTACTACTAATGTTCGTGGAAGTTTTTCAATATAATCATTTATTTTATCTACACTCAATATCTCATCAACTTTCGGTATTAATGAGAACAAAGCATTATTTGCCATTATATAACCTCACTTTTCACATCTTAATAAGCATATATAAATTTCTCTTGTTTTTCTATTACTTCTCCCACTACTCTGTACTCAGTTTCTAAATTTTCTTCATAGTATTTCATCAAATCCCTTGCCCTACTAGCTTCTATAGATATTAATAATCCACCTGAAGTCTGAGGGTCAAATAATATGTCATTTATATGACCTTCAATTGATTTACTAATATCAATTTTATCATTTATGTAATTTCTATTTGAATATGTTCCAGCAGGTACTAATCCCATTTTCGCATAATAATCAGTATCCTTTAATATAGGAATTTGCTCTGAATATATTTTAAAGGATACATTACTAGCTTTAGCCATTTCATAAGCATGTCCTAAAAGTCCAAAACCTGTTATGTCAGTACAAGAGTTAGCACCAATTAGCTTCATACCCTCTGCTGCACATTTATTTAAAGTCGCCATATTCATTATTGCGGCTTTCATGGCATCCTCTGTAATTAGTTCAGCCTTTGTTGCTGTATTTAAAATTCCTGTTCCTAAGGGCTTAGTAAGTATAAGTACATCTCCAGGCTTTGAAGTAGCATTACTCATTACTTCATTTGGTGAAACAATACCTGTAACAGACAGACCATATTTAGGTTCATTATCTTCAACTGTATGTCCACCTACTAAAATAGCTCCTGCTTCAGATACTTTATCTGAACCACCCTTTAAAATTTCAGTCAAAATATTTATATCCAAGCATGTTGGAAAACAAACTATATTCATTGCCATAAGTGGTTTACCCCCCATAGCATATACATCACTTAATGAGTTTGCAGCAGCAATTTGTCCGAATAAATATGGATCATCTACAACTGGTGTGAAAAAGTCTAATGTCTGTATTATAGCTGTTTCATCATTTAATCTATAAACTGCCGCATCATCAGCAGTATCTAAGCCTACTAGCAAATTTTTATTTTCCACTTTAGGAAGATGACACAGAACCTGTGCCAAGGTCTCAGGACCAATTTTGCCTGCTCATCCAGAGCTATTGGACATTTGAGTAAGTTTTTTATTATTAAATTCAACCAAAATCATCACCTCACGATTATACTACCACAACGATTTTTACTAATCAATTCTCTCTATTGTATTGATATTCTATCTTTAATATCTTCAAATTTTTTAGTCCCAATACCGCTTACATTCATTATGTTTTTTATATCAGTAAATTTTCCATTGCTTTCCCTATAATCTATAATTCTCCCGGCTAAAACTTCTCCTATACCACTTAAAGTTTCTAGTTCAGCCTGAGATGCATTATTTATATTAACCTTATTTTGTCTATAATTATTACTTGTTATGATATTATTTGTTTCTTCTATTACTTCTCCTATCTCTGGAATATATATCTGCTCTCCATCTTCTACAATTCTAGCTAAATTCACTTTTTTTCTATCAACTGTATCTAGCATTCCACCAGCCAAGTCAATAGCATCTATTACTCTACTACCTTCATCTAATTTTACAACACCAGGATAAAGCACAGCACCACAAACATCTACCATTATTTCTTTGATTTTTTCAATTTCAATATTTTCTTCATCACTTATTATATCATTTTTCTTTAAATTTTCATTAATTAAGTCTTCTTTAGGTAGTGATTCAATAATTATATCCTCTGATTTATCTTGAAAAGATTTATATATTACAAAGCTCCCCAGTAAAATTATAATAATAGATAAGGCAAGTATTTCTTTTCTTTTAAAATCAAACATCAGAATCACCTCTATACTAAAGATTTTACAGTAAAAATATACCAATATTATAAATTCTATTAGTTTGGTAGATTATCCTTTTATAAAGTGAAAAAAAGAACGATTTTTGTTAAATTTTCCGTAGATTTTTGTTATACTAATATAGTAACTTTACATAAAAAAATATCGAGGTGAATTTATGAGACAATCTAAAGCAATATTTGCACTAATTATCTTAGTTTTTATATCATCTGTAAGCATTTCTAACGCTAGCTTTGAACCTCCTGAAATAACTGCTCCTAGTGGAATTTTAATAGATGCCTCCACAGGAGATATTCTATATGAAAAAAATAGCCACGAATTAATGTATCCTGCAAGCACAACTAAAACCATGACTGCAATTCTTGCTTTGGAAAACGCAAACTTAGAGGATAAAGTAGTAATTGATAAAGAAACTCCTTTTACTGATGGAAGTAGAATCTATGTTATAGAAGATGAAATCCTAACAATAGAACAATTGTTATACGCTTTAATGGTAGAGTCTGCTAATGATGCTGCCGTTGCCTTAGCAAAACATGTATCTGGAAATGTAGAAGAATTCGCAAAACTTATGAACAAAAGAGCTAAAGAATTAGGAGCTCTTAATACAAACTTTGTTAATCCAAATGGTTTACCAAATGAAGAGCATGTAACTACAGCCTATGATTTAGCAATGATTGCAAGACATGGAATGACAATACCAAAATTTGTAGAACTTACAAATACAGTAAGATACCAGATCCCACCTACAAATAAACAAGTTGAAACACGCTATTTTAAAAACTCAAATAGATTTTTATGGGCAGTTGGTGGAAATAATCGTATTTTATATAAAGGTGAATGGATAGATATAAAATGCGATTACATTAAAGGAATCAAGACAGGTTATACCATGGATGCTCAACAGTGTTTAATTTCCTCAGCACTAAAAGATAGTCATAGATTTATAAGTGTAGTACTAAAAGCAAAAGGTACAAATATATATTTGGATACAAGAACTTTAATAGATTATGGACTAGAAAATTATAATTTTAGAGAAGTTGCAAAAGGTAATAAAATAATTACAACCGCCTCTGTTGAGGGTGGAATAAAGAAAGAAATAGCTTTGGCGACTCAAAAGAGTTTAGTTAAAGCGATACCAAATAATGTACAAAATAAGCCTATAAAGTCTGAAATGGTTCTTACTGAACAAATTAAGGCACCCATTGAAAAAAATGATGTGTTAGGAAAAATTATTTATACAGTGGATGGGGAAATTTTAGGAGAAGTAAATTTAATAGCTGCAGATTCAGTACCTGTTAAGAAATCATTAACAGCTGTATACTATTTAGAAAAATCATCAAGTTCAAAATTTATGATCATATTTGCAGTTTTTTTAGCCCTTTTTCTACTTTGGCGAGGGGTAGTTACTGCTATTAAAATAAATAAAAGAAATAAATTAATAATGTTTAAAAAAAGAAAAGAAAGAGATATAATAAGACAAATCACCTTGGAAAAAATATCCGAGGTTTATAAGAGAAAGTAAACTATATTAGGAGGTATTTTTTTATGAACAAAAAACTGTTTATTCCTGGTCCTGTAGATGTTCCTCAGGATGTTTTAGATAAAATGTCTTCTCCTATGATTGGACACCGATCTAAAGATGCTTCAAATTTACAACATAATATTTCAACTAAAATGCAGAAATTAATGTACACTGATAATCCAATTCTTTTATCTACCTCCTCAGGAAGTGGGCTAATGGAAGGAGCTATAAGATCTTGTACTGTAAAAAGAGCTGCCGTTTTTTCCATTGGAGCTTTTGGCGATAGATGGTATAAAATGGCCATTTCAAACAATGTAGATGCTGATAAATTTTCATCTGAATTAGGTAAACCTACAGATCCAAGCTCCGTAGAAAAAGCTTTATCTTCTGGTAAATATGATTTAATAACAATCACTCATAATGAAACCTCAACAGGGATAATGAATCCTATCGAGGAAATATCTAATGTAATCAAAAAATATCCTGATGTTGTATTTTGTTTAGATACTGTAAGTTCTCTGGGGGGAACTAAAATAGAAGTAGATAAATTAGGTGTAGATATATGTATAACATCTACTCAAAAGTGTCTAGGCTTACCTCCTGGAATGTCTATTTGCTCTATTTCTGAAAAAGCTCTAAAAGCAGCACAAGAAGTACCAAATAGAGGATTGTATTTTGATTTGCTAGAAATGTATAACTATATTATTAAGAAAAATCATCAATATCCATCTACACCATCTATTTCCCATATGTATGCACTAGATTATCAGCTAGATAAAATCCTTAGTGAAGGCTTAGAAAATAGATTTGAAAGACACCTAGAGATGGCTAAATATGTAAGAAACTGGGCAAAAACAAATTTTGAAATGTTTACTGATGATGCCTATGCTTCCAATACCTTGACCACAGTAAAAAACACTAAAAATATATCCATTGCAGAGCTTAATAAAGAGCTATCTAAACAAGGGTATGAAATCTCAAATGGTTATGGAGAGCTTAAAGAAAAAACCTTTAGAATCGCCCATATGGCAGAAACTACTTTGGATGACATAAAAATATTATTGTCTACCATAGATAATATTCTTAATTTTTAATATTATAAAAAATTTATTTTATAGGAGGAAACAACAATGGCAATCTTAAAACCTTTTAACGGAGTAAGACCTAACACAGATTTAGCAGATAAAGTGGCTTCCCTTCCATACGATGTAATGAATAGAGAGGAAGCAAAAAAGCTATCTGAAAATAATCCCTATAGCTTTCTACATATAACTCGCTCAGAGATTGATTTAGATGAATCTGTAGATCCTTATAGTACACAAGTTTATGAAAAAGCTAAGACAAATCTTGATAATATGATAAAAAAAGGTATATTTGTTCAGGATTCAAAGCCGTACTTCTACATATATAGACAGATAATGAACGGAAGAGCTCAAACTGGAATTGTTGGATGTACTTCTGTTGATGACTATATAAACGATACTATAAAAAAACATGAGTTTACCAGATTTGAAAAAGAACTTGATAGAATAAATCACTTTGATCATTGTGATGCAAATACAGAGCCTGTGTTTATTACCTATCGAGCAAATAATAAAATCAATAATATTATAAATGAGTGGACACAAAACAATGAGCCTATTTATAACTTTGTATCAGATGATAGTATATCCCATATAGTTTGGGTTATTGATAGCTCTGATTATATCCAAAAGCTTAAAACTCTATTTGCTAGCATAGATTATCTATATATAGCTGATGGACATCATAGGTCTGCTTCAGCAGCTAAGGTAGGTCTTAAAAGACGTGAGTCTGATCCTAATTTTACTGGCGATGAAGAATACAACTACTTTTTATCTGTTTTATTTTCAGATGATGAATTATTAATTATGGATTATAATAGAGTTGTAAGTGATTTAAATAATTTAACCAGTAAAGAATTTATAGATCAAGTATCCAAAGACTTTTTAGTTGGAAAAAGTGATAGTCCAGTCAAACCAAATTCAAAGCATACATTTGGCATGTATCTTGAAAATCAATGGTACAAACTAACTGCAAAAGAAAATATATATGAGGGCAAAGACCCTGTAAATAGTTTAGATGTTTCTATACTACAAAATAACTTACTTTCACCTATATTAGGAATTAAAGACCCAAGAAAAGATAAGCGAATAGACTTTATTGGAGGAATCAGAGGATTAGATGAGCTTAAAAAACGTGGAGATTCAGATATGAAAGTAGCATTTTCTTTATTTCCACCTAGTATGGACGATCTGTTTTCTATAGCAGATATGGGAGAAGTAATGCCCCCTAAATCAACTTGGTTTGAACCTAAATTAAGAAGTGGACTTTTTATCCATAAGTTCTAAAATAAAAAATCTTTAAACCTTAAAATATAGATCCTTCGTTTCACTCAGGATGACAAGAAAGAATAATAACTTCTGATGTCATCCTGAGTGTATACGAAGGATCTTGTCTTTATTTTTAAACCTTAAAATACAGATCCTTCGTTTCACTCAGGATGACAGGAGAAAATAATAACTCCTAATGTCATCCTGAGTGTATACGAAGGATCTTGTCATTATTTTTAAATCTTTAAATATATATCCTCATTTCACTCAGGGTGACAATTGTAAGGAGCCTAGACTTAATCACCATTTTTATTTAATACAAGCGATTCCCTCTATTTCTATATTTGCATCCTTAGGAAGTCTTGCAACCTCTACACAAGATCTAGCAGGCTTGTCATTAGGGAAAAACTGAGCATACACTTCATTGATTTTACCAAACTGATTCATATCTTTAATAAATACTGTAATTTTAATTGCATCATCTAAAGAAGATCCAGCTTCTTCAAGTACAGCTTTAAGATTTTCTAAACATTGTTTTGTTTCCTTTTGAATATCGCCTGTCACCAATTCTCCATTAGTGGGATTAACAGGTAGTTGTCCTGATGAAAACACAAAGTTTCCAATCTTAATTCCTTGAGAATAAGGACCAATTGCAGCAGGTGCTTTTTCAGTATTAATCATAGTCTTTTCCATAAGTAACTTTCCACCTTTCATATTTTTACTTATCACTTACTCTTATTTCATCTAAATAATTGTAAATAGTGTATCTTGAAACGCAAAGAACCTTTGCTACATAATCAATAGCTCCCTTTATAAGGAAAGCTCCTTGCTCATCTAAGGCTTTAACAATATTAACCTTTTCCTCTTTATTCATATAAGAAACTGGTTTACCAATATTATCCAAAGTCCTTGATACAATATTACTCAATACATCATTTACACTATTAGCCTGAGGTTCTTTTGATTTTCCTTGATCTTTTTCATCAGTTTGAATTATTTCTGATATGGTATTTTGGGCCACAATAAATTCTGACATGTCAAAATTTATACATAAACATCCAATAACTTTGTCGTTTTCATCTTTTAAAAACATAGTACTTGATTTTAAGACCCTTCCATCAGTACTTTTTCCAGTATAGTTTATTATATTATCATTAGTATGTCCCTTTTTTATTGCTTCAAGCCCTACCTCTGTCATAGGGCTACCCATACTTCTTCCTGTCACATGTCCATTTTCTATTGCTATTATTGAACTTGATAGATTATCAAAGTCATGTAGTACAACTTCGCAATTTTTACCAAAGGTTTTACCTATTCCTTCAACAATTGGAGTTATGGCTTTTAAAATAGAATTAATTTCATTGCTCATGCAATCCCTCCTCCTTAATATAATTTCAACTCTTAGATTTAATTTATATCTATCTAATAGGTTTAGATTATTAATTTCAAATTTTTTTAAAAATCACTCTTTTGTTTTATCCTATTATAAATTGTTTTTTAGATACTGTCAAATGATACTCTAAGGGCATCTTGCCATACTCTATCTATATCATAAAAATGTCTTTCCTCTTCTAAAAAAATGTGCACTACAACATTTATATAATCCAATAAAATCCATCTTCCATTTTCATGCCCTTCCTTATGATCAAGCAAAATTCCTACTTCTTTAAGATTATCCTCCACTTCATCAGCTATTGCTTTTACTTGTCTAGTTGAAGTACCATTAGCAATAACAAAAAAGTCTGTAAAAGAAGATTTTTTATGAATATCTAAAATTTTTATATCCTGGCCCTTTTTATCATCAATTATTTTAGCAATCGTTAAAGCTATGTTCTTTGAAGCCTCTATCATTTTATAACCTCCAAAAGTATATAAATTTATTATTTTTGTAATAAAAGGAAATTTCTTGCATGTATTGTAGCATGATGTAGTAAAGTCCCCTTACTAATTACATAAGAAATGGTGTGATTTAATGCCATTAAAGTAGCTTTGTCCAAATCGAACAAAGCTTGATTTCGTATTTTATCAACACCTGGAAAACATCTATTGGGTTCTATAAAGTCAGATAAATAAATGATTTTTTCAAGACTGCTCATATTTTTTCTACCTGTTGTATGATACCTAATTGCATTTAAGATATCATTGTCTTTTACGCTAAAAATATCACTAGCTACCCTTGCTCCTATTTGCCCATGTAAGAGATGTGGGTTATATCTTGTCACATCATCTATAGTTATATTTAACTCTAAAGCTAATCTAAATAGTTGCTCACCACTATAATTTTTTGCACAGTCATGAAGCAACCCCGCTATGCTTGCCTTTTTAACTGACACCCCATATTTTCTTGCTAACTCTTCAGCTGTTTTTTGTACTCCTAAGGAGTGTTCAAACCGTTTATTATTGAGTTTTTCTCTTAATATATTTAACATCAAGTCTATATCTAACAAAATACGGACACCTCTTTTAAATGTATAGATTATGCTTATATATATAGTATTCTACAGATTCTGGCAATAAATATTTGATAGATTGATTGTTTTTTATCCTTTCTCTAATATCAGTTGAAGAAATAGCTAGGGCTGGTACACTTACTTTTCTTATATTTGTATTAAATATGTCTTGAAGTTCACATATCTTTTTGTCAACATATTCTGAATCAAGTCCAGGTCTGGTAGCAGCTATAAATTTCGCAAGATGTAATAATTCATCTACACTTTTCCATGTGGTTAAATCACAAATAGCATCAGCACCTGTTATGAAAAAAAGTTCAGTATCTTCTCTATACATTTCCTTCAGTTTTTTTATTGTATTAATTGTATATGAAGTCCCAGAGCTATCTATTTCAATTTTTGAAACCTCAAAGTAAGGGTTAGTTATTGTGGCAAGGAGAGTCATAAAATACCTATGTTTACTATCACTAACCTTCAGGTCAAGCTTATGTGGTGGTATACCAGCAGGTACAAAAATAATTTTTTCTAAATTGTATTCACAACGAATTTGTTCTGCTATAACCAAATGACCATAATGAATAGGATCAAAAGTTCCCCCCATCACTCCCACTCTTTTTAATTCTTTATTAGACTTTTGAATTATATCAAAATTACTATTTATTGACATGGTTTTCCTCCAGTATAAAATACTTATTATAACTATATTCTTTTGTATATTATTATATAGTATAATCATATTTTAACAATAAAAAATAACTTTTTCACATGAATATATAATATTTATATTAAATTAATTTAATATACTTTTTAAAGGAATTTTGTCCCCCACATAGAATAAAGTATTAAGGGAAGGTGATTGAATGCGACGTAAATATTCACCCTTTAAGGGACAAAGATTTCTAGTTGATATTAATCCTTTATCTAAAATAATACATGATTTAGATTCTGAAAAAAAGAGTTGTAACATATCTAAAATAATAGATCCACACATAAAAATGTTTGATACTATGTCTCAAGTTAATCATTATCGACTACTAAATTCTGGTTATGAGCTTTGTAGTGTATGCTTTAAAAATAATAAAACTAAATAAGTATATCTGCTATGAAAAAAATCGAGAGTTAATCTCGATTTTTTTATGCTTTTGGCAGTTCTATTTGAGGGTTTTCTCTTGACTTTCTATATAATACAATTTTATTTCCTATTGCTTGTACAAATTCTGAATGAGTTATAGCTACTATTTCATTAGCTGTTTCTTTAGTATCTAAAGAATTATTTTCTAATATATTTATTTTCACCAATTCTCTAGCTTCTAGTGCATCATTCAACTGAGAAATAAAACTATCTGTAATCCCATTTTTTCCTATTTGAGTAATTGGTTTAATTCCATTTGCTATGCTTTTAAGATAACTCCTTTGTTTTCCTGTTAACAAAATAATCCTCCTCTAAACTTCTACTTCTTTTCTGGATTTTCTTCTATGAGACTCATAATTTTTACTACCCTTTTTCCATCCACTTCTTAATTTTGTTTCTAAGGATTCTACATTATGAGGTTTACAAATTACAAAATCATTTTTATCTAAGCAGTAATATGTAGATGCTCCTTGTTTACAATTATTACAGTTAAAACAGCTCATTTAAATCCTTTACCTCCACTCTATTAATCATAATATTCAAATTCAAAATCAAATATTTTAACTGTTTGTCCTTCTTCAATCCCTTGTTTCTTTAGTTCATCTACAATACCTCTCTTTCTAAGGAAATTTTGAAAATACCTTAAAGAATCAATATCATCAAAATTTGTTGAATTAAGAAGCTTTTCAATAGGTTTACCTTCTACAATAAAATAGTCCTCTTCTCTACGAACTATAATTTTATTTTTATCTTTTTGTTCTAAACTATATTGTTTAAATTCTTCGCTTTGAACAATTATAGGTTCAACCTTAATATCATCTAAACGCTTAACAACCTCTCTCATCAGTTCCTTTAAACCTTTGTTTGTTGCAGCAGAAATAGGGAATACATCATATCCCTTTTCTTTCATTTTATTTTCAAAATCCTTATAAACACCTTCATCTAACAATAAATCTATTTTATTAGCTGCTATTATTTGCGGCTTTTCTAGTAAGTTTGGGGCATAATGATTTAACTCGTCATTTATCTTTTGAAAGTCTTCTTCTGGTATTCTTCCTTCAACTCCAGATATATCTACTACATGTATTAATAGTTTAGTTCTTTCTACATGTCTTAAAAATTCTAGTCCCAAGCCAGTGCCTTCATGAGCTCCTTCAATAAGCCCAGGAATATCAGCTATTACAAAGCTTTTCTTATCTACCTCTATTACACCAAGGTTTGGAGTTAGTGTTGTGAAGTGATAGTTTGCTATCTTTGGCTTAGCACTAGTTACTACTGAAAGTATAGTGGATTTACCTACATTAGGAAACCCTATCAAACCAACATCAGCTAAAAGCTTAAGCTCAAGTATTATAAATAGTTCTTCAGCAGCATTTCCACTTTCAGCAAAATTTGGTGCTTGCCTTGTAGAAGTAGTAAAATGTACATTACCTTTACCGCCTTTTCCTCCCTTTACAATTATAGCAGTTTGTCCATGTTCTACAAGATCTGCTATAATTAAATTTGTTTCTTCATCTCTTACTATTGTTCCAGGAGGAACCTTGAGTATAAGGTCTGCACCATCTTTTCCATACATTTTTTTACTTTTACCCTTTTCGCCATCTTCAGCAATATACTTCTTTTTATATCTGAAATCCATAAGAGTTCTTAGCCCCTCATCTACTTCAAATATAATACTACCACCCCTACCTCCATCTCCTCCATCGGGACCACCTGCTGGAATATACTTTTCTTTTCTAAAGGAAACACTTCCATCTCCTCCTTTTCCAGCTTTTACAAATATTTTAGCCTTATCTATAAACATTATATATCACCCTTAACTATGTATTCAATATTTTTTTAAATGTAGATTAATTATATTTAAGTACTGTTTGCATGTCAACTATATTATTACCAAATCTCTTATTCATATATCAAATAGTTTGATAAAATTGAAAACCCACGCCTTAGGCATGGGTTTTAATTACTTAGCAACAGCTATTTCCTCTTTATTATATATGCTAACTTGTTTTTTATCTTTTCCTTTTCTTTCAAACTTAACTACACCATCTGCTTTTGCAAAAAGTGTATCATCTCCACCTCTACCTACGTTGTTACCAGGGTGAATTTTTGTACCTCTTTGTCTAACGAGTATACTTCCAGCACTTACAAATTGACCATCAGCTCTTTTTACACCCAATCTTTTAGCTGCACTATCACGACCGTTTTTGGAGCTTCCTACTCCTTTTTTACTTGCAAATAACTGTAAATTTATATTAAATAACATTTTCTTACACCTCCTTGTCAAGTAACTCAATAAAACCTGTGTACATTTGGGTAGTACCTTTAATTCCTAGTACCATAGTATTTAAAATGAGATTAGCTTTCTCTCTTAAAGTATCACTTAAATTTAAGGGCAACTCACAATATAACCATCCATCGTCTATTTCATATACAATTTCAATATCTAATAGTTCGTAAAGTGCTAAGACTGTAGTTTGTGTTAATAAAGATATACTTGCACATACAATATCTTTACCATATTCATCTGCATTGGCATGTCCTTCTACAGAAAATTTAGTTATATTATTGTTTTGATCACGCCTTATTTTCACAATAATCATGGCTATCTATCCTTAGCCTTGTATTTGTTCTACTTTGATCTTTGTATAAGGTTGACGATGACCTTGTTTTCTTCTATAGTCTTTCTTGGCCTTATATTTGAAAACTATGATTTTTTTTGCTTTGCCATTTTCAAGTACAGTGGCAGTAACCTTTGCTCCATCAACAACAGGAGTACCTAAAGATAATTGACCTTCCTTTGATACTGCTAAAACCTTGTCAAATTCTACAGTTTCACCTTGATTCATATCTAATTTTTCAATGAATAAAGTATCACCTTCTTGAACCCTGTATTGCTTTCCACCAGTTTCAATTACAGCGTACATACTTTACACCTCCTCATTACAAACTCGCCAAATAAAGGTAGTTATAAACATTTTAACCTTACTTGAGCGGCTACTAACAACTACTAATGCTATCATATATTTTTCCAATTGTCAATTAACTATTTTTATGTATTATATTCTTGCAGCTTTTTTTCTACTTTATTTATTTTACCAATAGTTACAACAGAAAATTCATTGGCATGAACAGTATTAAAACTTTTTATAAATATTTTCAAACCATATAACTGTTCTAAACCTTTTAGTATACTTTCCTCCCCCTCCATTATCAATGCCTCTACTGTAGGGTTCACCTCTAATAATATTGCTTCTGCATTTGTATGTATTTTTGTCCTAGCAAGTTCTTTTTCAATACTGTGCATAACTGTATATTCAGATAAAACCTTACCTGTTCCATCACAGTAAGGACATTTCTTTTCTAAAATAGAGTTGACCCTTTCCTTTACCTTTTTCCGCGTCATTTCCAATAAGCCTAATTGTGTCATCCCTAATACATTTGTTTTTGTCTTATCTTTTGATAATTCTTCTTCAAATAGCTGAATGACATCTTTTTCTCCATTTTCAGTAGTCATATCGATGAAATCAATTATAATTATACCCCCGATATCTCGAAGTCTTAATTGTTTTGCTATTTCCTTTGCTGCCTCAAGATTGGTTTTTAGTACTGTATCCTCTAAGTCAATGGTACCTACATATTTTCCAGTATTCACATCTATAGAAGTTAATGCTTCAGTTTGATCAATAACTATATATCCTCCGCTTTTTAACCATATTTTTTTAGATAAAGCATTTTTTATCATAGCTTCAATCTTGTAAAAACTAAAAATATCTTGATCTTTACCAAAGGGTTCTACTCTATCTTTTAGATGAGGTGCCAAAAACTCTAACAACTCTAAAACATTATTATACTTTTCTCTATCATTAATAATAAGTCTATCAATGTCCTTTGTAAACATATCTCTAATTGTTTTATTAAGTAAGTCTACATCCTTAAATATTGTCTTTGGAGCAAATCCCAAGTTCTTTTCTTTATCAATTTTATTCCATAGCTTTAATAAAAATTTCAAATCTTCCTTTAAGTCTTTTTCATCTTTTGACTGTCCTGCTGTTCTTATAATTACACCCATATTATTGGGTTTTATTTCCTCAATTAATTTATGAAGTCTTTCTCTTTCAGTTTCATTAGAAATCCTTCTGGAAATTCCTATATAATCAACATAGGGCATCAATACTAAGTATCTTCCAGGCAGGGTAAGATGAGTAGTAACTCTTGCTCCTTTTGTTCCCATGGGTTCTTTTACTATTTGTACTATAATATCTTGTCCGTTTTTCACCACATCTTTTATTGATAAATCTTTTCCGTCTTTAGTGTCAGGTGGGATTGCATCTTTCACAAATAAAAATGCGTTTTTTTCAAAACCAATGTCAACAAAAGCGGCTTGCATTCCCGGTAAAACATTAGTGATTTTACCTTTATATATATTTCCTACTGTTCTTTTATTATCTTCACGTTCTATATATAATTCTACAAGCTCTTTTTGCTCAAGAAGAGCAACTCTTGTCTGATTAAAACTAGAATCGACAATTATCTCTTTCATTAATAATCCCCCTATTTTTGAAATTAAGTTGCTATATCAATGGGATTTACTAAATTACCGCTCTCACTTATAAACAAATCTAATCTATGAATACGGATGGTTTCTTTATCTATATCTAAGTTCATAAGATCAATAAATTTTTCCATTAAAAGCTCTGGTTTCAAATTCCCCTTACTACCTGTTGAAATATTTAACTTTAATATTAACTCTCCATCAGATATCTGACTTATCTCTATGCTACGAATAAGTGGTTTTATATCTACTTCTTTTTTTATAACCTTATTCCTTTTTTTTGCATTCTTAGTGATAAAGATCTCTTTTTCATCAAAAAATTTATTTATTGATTCTTCAATGATACTGTAATCATATTCTTTTAATAAATTACATTTTACTATATAAGTAGAAAAATCTACTGTAGCCATTAGTGCTTGTGTACTTAATTCAATATATTTACATTGAATTATCTTTATGCCTGATGGAAAGTTCTTGTTTAATGTAGCCTTAAAATCATCTAAATCTATTTTTTCAGTTACTTCTATATCCATATATTCTCCCTCACTAGATACTCCTATAGCTAAAGCAGTTGCAAAGGATATCTTTGGATGAGGATTAAAGCCTTGTGTAAATCCTAGAGGTATTTTTGATCGTCTTAATGTTCTTTCCATCATTCTCATTAAATCTAGGTGGGATATAAATTTCATAAGATCTACTTTCGTAAATCTAGCTCTTATTTTATACATAATTAACAAATACCTCCTATAAAGCCCTGATTTATACCACATCCAGTGCAACTTTCTCTACAGTCATGAGTTAAAATCTCTTCTTTAGCTTTTTCATTTTCATCAACAAGAAATTTTTTAGAAACACCTATATCTATATGATCCCAAGGCAATATTTCAATATATTCTCTATTTCTGCTAACATAATATTCAGGATCTATACCGCATTCATTAAAAGCATCCATCCATTTGGTATAATCGAAGTATTCTCCCCAACCATCAAATTCACATCCTTTTTCCCATGCCTTTAATAAAACACTGCCTAGTCTTCTATCTCCTCTAGCAAAAACACCTTCTAAATAACTTGTTTGGGCATCATGGTAGCTATACTTAATATTTTTATGTCTTAGCTTGTCTTTTAAATATCTTTGTTTTTCTTTGATTTTTTCAATAGTATCCTGTGCCTCCCATTGAAATGGTGTAAAGGGTTTAGGGACAAAAAATGATGTACTTATAGTCACATTTAAACCTTTTCCACGATTTTCTTTAGGTGTTTTATTATAAATATCAACTACCTTGTATGCTAAATCTACAATACCCTCTAAATCTTCAAAAGTTTCCGTAGGGAGACCTATCATAAAGTATAACTTAATACTGCTCCAACCTAAATTAAATGCGTTAGTAACAGCATCTACTAAGTCTTGTTCAGTTATGCCTTTATTTATAACATCTCTCAATCTTTGTGTTCCTGCTTCTGGTGCAAAAGTCAGACCTGTCTTTCTTACCTTTTGAATTTCTTCAATTACCTCTAAAGGAAATGAATCTAGTCTAAGGGAGGGTAGGGAAACTCCAATTTTTCTACTACTATACTCTTCAATTAAATGCTGTACCAAAGGTTCCAGCTGAGAGTAATCACTAGTACTTAATGAGGCAAGAGAAAGTTCTTCATAACCTGAGGTTGTTATCAAGTCGGAAGTTATCTTTTTTACTAAATCTACTGATCTTTCTCTAATGGGCCTATATATCATTCCTGCTTGACAGAATCTACAACCTCTAGTACAACCTCTAAAAATTTCTATCATTGCCCTATTATGAACAATATCTATATAGGGTACTATAACTTGATCAGGATAATAGGCTGCATCTAAATCTTTTATTATTCTCTTTTGAATTTTTGGGGGTACTTTTTCATCGACAGGTAAAAGCTCTTTAAGAGTTTGATCATCATTATACTTTTCTTTATAAAAGCTAGGTATATATATTCCCTCTGTGCTCCCTATCTCTTTTAAGAAATCGTTTTTAGACATCTCTTTTGATTTTACAGCCTTATATTTTTCTAGTATCTCTAGTATTACCTCTTCCCCTTCACCTAAAACAAAAATATCTACTATATCTGCTAAGGGTTCTGGATTGTAAGCACAGGGTCCACCCGCCATTATAATTGGATCTTCTTCGGCTCTTTCAGCGCTTTTAAGTGGAATTTGTCCCATATTAAGTATGTTTAAAATATTTGTATAGCTTAATTCATATTGTAATGTAAAGCCGATAATATCCATTTCCTTAATAGAACTATGAGTCTCTAAAGTAAATAAAGGTATATTGTTTTCCCTAAGTTTGTTTTCCATATCAGTCCAAGGTGAAAAGATTCGTTCGCAAAAAACATCTTCTTCTTGATTTAAAAGATTATATAAAATGTGCATACCTAGATGTGACATTCCCACTTCATAAACGTCTGGAAAGGCAAATCCATATCTTATTGTATTATCTTTAATATCTTTTTTAATAGAATTTATTTCATTTCCTATGTATCTAGCTGGTTTTTCTACTTTATAAAGTAGCTCTTCTAATTGGGACGTAATCATTTTCTTTGATCCTCCTAAATAATTTTTCCATAGTTATAGTATTGGTTTCCTCTTAATGTAGCACACAAAATATTTCTTAGCTTTTAAGCATTATTATTGTACCACTTTAACTAGTCCTTAACAACTTCTCTAATGATACATTCATACCATATTTAATCATCCCATCTAAAATCTGACTCTCAGTTAATATACCTAAGACACTACAGTTTTTATCCATTACAGTTATTATGTGATATTTCCTAGGAATAAATTGATTCATTATATCCTTTGCAGATGTACTTTTGACAGCTACTAAGTATTTAGTATTTAATACTCCCTGAGATAATAAATACTGTTTTTTTTGGGTTATTTCTTTAAGAAAAATAAATACAGCCATTTGATTTTCTCTTTTAGCAGCTATAAATAGAAAAATAGCAACTAACGATATGAAAATATTAAAAGGAGAATACTTTATTAAATAAAAACCTAATAAAAACAATAAAACACTTATTATCTTAGAAAGTCTTACTGCATACTTAGTGGCTCTTTTGACTCCTATAAGAAAAGCTAAATATGCCCTAATAATTCTTCCACCATCTAGAGGAAGAATTGGAATCAAATTAAAAATACCAATGATTAAATTGGTATAAATAAAAAAAATAAGCTTTTCATTATTTGGGGCATACACAAGAAACTGATGCCCTACTATCACCAATAAAAAATTAAAGACAGGACCAGCCAAAGCAATTATCACTTCATGTTGGGGATTAATAGCTATTGATTCTTCTATTCTAGCTACACCTCCAAAGGGAAACAACTCTATATTTTCGATTTTATAGCGTAGCATTTTTGCCACAATCGTATGAGCAAATTCATGAAGTAAAACTACAATAAATGAAATTAATACATTTTCAGTATATCCAAAAATAAATAAAAATAAGAATAAAAAACATAGTAAAATATTAATCTTTATATCAACACCCATAATTCTAGTCAAACGCATACTAGCCACCTCTGTTAAAGAGCCTTTTTGTCAAACTGAATGTATTCTATAGGATCTACTACATTCCCCTCTACCCAAAGTTCAAAATGAAACGGCTTATTATTTCCATCAATTGTAGAATAAACTTTAGCTACAGGCTGACCTAGAGTAACTATTTCTCCAATTTGAACATCAATCTCTTTGCAATTACCATATATTGCGAAAAAGTCCTCGTTATGCTTTATCTTAATATATTTTCCCAAGCTATTTCCTTGACCAACCTCAACTACCTCTCCTTTTGCAATACTTTTTACCTTCTGATTTTCACTTACAGAAATATCTAATCCCCTTTGAAAAGTTTTTTGATTAAGAATTGGATCTTCCTTTTCGCCAAAGAATGATACAATCTCACCATTAACTGGGGGAGTCATAGACATAGATATTTTTTTTGTGCTTTCTTGATTGGTGAAAACACTTATAACCTTATCCGCCACATTGGGAGTTTCTTTTGCATAATTTAATACTTTTTTGAAAGAAGTTTTAAAATTAAACTCTTGGGAAAGAGAAGTTTTTAATAAATCCTGTGTTTTATTAGTTATAGGAGTATTAATATTTTTTATTAGAATTACAAGTAGCACAACAACAACACATAGCCCTACTTGTCTTAAGGTTTTTTTATAAAATTCCTTACCTCTATTTTTAGGTAGCCTATAGGGACTCTTAGGTCTATATGAATCTTTATGAATCAATGGTTTCCTAATCTTTAGTCTATTAAAATTAGTTTTTCTAAGTGATTTCTTCATAGATACCCTCCTCAAACTTCATTAATATAAATATATTGATTAGGATAAATATTTATTCCACAATAGATATATTAAAAAGGGACTAAATATTTTTTTATATTTAGTCCCTTTAGTTTACTACTTTATGCGATTTTTCATCTGAAGAACCAGATTAGACAGTAATGACTTACTAGAAGAATCCGGTATATACTTAAGGCTTTTTAAGGCTCTATTATAATGCTTATTTTCAAGGTCTTCAGAGTATTCTACTCCTTCAGACTTTTTAATATAATATATGATTTCTGCAATATCTGTTTTAGAAATATTATTTTTGTTTAAAATTTCCAAAACTTCATTTTTATAGGAGCCGTTGCGAATTGTATATAATAGAGGTATAGTATATACTCCTTCTAAAATATCATGACCCACAGGCTTTCCAACAACTTTTTTTTCAGCAGTTATATCTAATAAATCATCTCTTATTTGAAATGCAGTACCTAAAGACATTCCATACCTTCTAAGATTTCTGGCTACTACCTTAGAGCAATTCCCTGTTTCAGCTCCAATTTGACAGCATATGGCAAATAAAAGAGCAGTTTTATACTTAATTCTTTTAAGATATGTTGCAGTTGAACTACTTAGATCAAATTTGGAAGTATGCTGTTCTAATTCCCCTTCACAAATTGCTTTAATAAATTTAGATAAATGCATTATTTGTTGACCATTGTCTACCTTAGAAACTAATAGAAAAGCCTTGCTAAATAAATAATCTCCCGTATACACTGCAATATCCTTACCATATTTAGACTGAGCAGTTTCAGTTCCTCTTCTAGTCTTTGAGTTATCTATTATATCATCGTGCATTAATGTAGCCATATGAAACATTTCTAGTGCAGCAGCCAGGGATACTGCCTTATTACTATCATACTCCCCACATTTTGCAGAAGCTATAACTAATGCAGGTCTAATCCTTTTACCACCTGCCCTTAAAAGATCCATTGAAGTATCTTCGGCAATTTTTCTTCTGGACTTTAATGTAGATTCTAATAACTCTTCTACTTTATTCATTTCTATTTGTATGTCAGGGTACTCATTCCAAAATTCCATTTTATCACCTTCTTCTATTGTACTACTCAGCTATGCTGAATTTATCATCAACCATAGTAATTACTTTTTCTAATCCTGAAGAAATATATACTTTATTTTCTTCAGTTATTATCATAGTTTCCACACCTTCTAATTCTTCTATTAATTTTAATCCTGACTCCACACCTAAGGTATAAACAGATGTTGATAGGGCATCTGCATCAATGGATTTACTTGTTATAATCGTAGCACCTATAATGCCATTTTTTGAAGGATATCCTGTCTTAGTATCAATTATATGATGATACCTAATACCGTCCTTTATAAAGTATCTTTCATAATTACCTGAAGTTACCACCGTTTCATCAGAGACTTCAGCTATTGCTATATGAGTACCTGTAGGCGCATATGGATTTTGTATTCCAACTCTCCATTTTTCTCCATCAACCTTTTTACCCAAAGTTAAAACATTTCCGCCTAAATTTATAAGCCCATGTTTAATTCCACTATCCTTTAGTATACTATAAACTTCATCTGCTGCATAGCCTTTAGCAATACCTCCTAGATCAATTCTAGCTCCACTTTTTTTTAGCATAAAGATAGTTTCATCTTTTTTATCAAGTAAGTTATAATTAACATAAGCTAGAGCATCTTCTATCTCTGAATCAGTGGGAACTCTTTCATTTCCAGTATGTATCCCCCAAAGCTTAACCAATTTTCCAATAGTAGGATCAAAAGCTCCTTTGGAAATTTTAGCATAACCTAAAGACTTGTTTATTACATATGCTGTATCTTCATGAACATCTACCCAGTCAACACCAGCTGATTTATTTATTAAACTTACATCACTGGTTTCTATATTTGCACTCATTCGTTCTTCTATTTCTTGTATTCTTTTAAAGCTTTTTTGAATAGCTTCTTCACCCTTTTGCTGGTTGTTAGTCCATACAGTTATATGTATTTCTGTTCCTAGCGCATAGGTTGTTTTATTAATAGGTTCAACCTTTGACTCACATCCTGTAGCTATTATTAAAATTAAAACAAATATTAAAAGAAACTTTTTACCGCTTTTATTCATTTAAATAGACACCACCTTAAATTACATATACAAAAAGTTTCATAAGTCCCAGTACAAGACTAACCTGGGACCTTGCTTTTGAAAAATCAATTTATATATTTAGTATTTCTAAATTTATTAATTAGTATGTTATTAATTATGATCATATTTAACTCCTAATATTTTAACATCTTTTTTAAAATATGTCTGTATATTAAATTCTATTTTTTATAAATTTATATCAAAGTATGTTATTTTATTGATTGTTTTTTAAAAAATAACCTTATATATCTTTGTAATCATAGATTAAAATCAAATATATAATATCATTTAACAATCATTTGTCAAATTATACTACAATTTTAAAATAACAGAACAGTATTCCTGAACCCTAGTCACATTAATTAAAATGAAGTTATTTCTTAATATAGTATTATTACTAATATTTAATAATAATTAAGTAAAAATCTTTTTATCTTTTCTATCTGTTTGTATGTACATAATAGTCTTTATTTGTTATAATGTCTATGGTATGTTATTATTTTATCTTACACAATCATTTTAAAAAAATTTATAAATGCAAAGGGGGACTCTAGTATGAAAAGAGTTGTTGTATTAGGTGCTGGTTATGCAGGAGTAGCAGCCGCACTAACGCTTCATAAAAAGCTAAAAAAAGAAGATGTAGCTATCTCGATCATAGACAAGACTGATCGACATACATTATTGACTGAGCTACATGAGGTTGCAGGTAATAGGGTCGGTGAAGAAAGTGTAAAAATATATCTAAAAGATATATTTAAGTACACTAAGGTTGAGATCATTAAAGATGAAATCAACAATATTGACTTTGAAAAACAAGTTCTTACATCTGAAACAAATAAGTATGATTTTGACTATTTAGTAGTAGGATGTGGTAGTGAGCCTGCTTACTTTGGAATCGACGGTATGGAAGAGAACTCACTTACTCTTTGGTCATTAGAAGATGCTAAAAAAATAAACAGACATATAAGAACAATGTTTGAACTAGCTTCTCGTGAGACTGATAAAGAAAAGCGTAAAGAATACCTTACTATCGTAGTTGGCGGTGGTGGTTTTACAGGTATTGAAATGATGGGTGAATTAATCCAGTGGTCAGAAGTTTTATGTAAAGAATATAATATACCTAGAGATGAAGTTAGATTAATAAGCGTTGAAGCAATGGGTAAAATTTTACCAGTTCTTCATGATAGTTTGATTGAAAAAGGATTAAATTATCTTAAGAAAAATAAAATAGAGGTACTTACTAACTCACCTATAACAAAAGTAACACCTTCTACCCTTGAAATCAAAGATGGTACTGTTATAAATACAAATACAGTCATTTGGACTGGTGGTATTAGAGCAACTACTTTCCTAGAAAAACTTGATTTAAATGCTGCTGAAAGAGGTAGAGGTAGAATAGAAGTTAATGAGTATACTCAATCAACTAAGCATCCTAATGTTTTCTTAGCTGGAGATAACTCTTTCTTTAGAGAAGATGATGGCAAGCCACTTCCTCTATTAGTTGAATCTGCTGAGCAAACTGGTCACGGAGCTGCAATAAATATTGTTAACTTAATCCAAGGTAAACCACTTAAAAAATGTACGCCTAAACTTCATGGTACTATGGTATCTATAGGTAGAAAATATGCATTAGCAGATAATATGGGACTGAAAACATCTGGTTGGATGGCAATGTTTATTAAACATTTGGTTAACTGTTATTATCAATTCATGGTTGCAGGATTTGAACAAGTTATACATTACTTGAAAAATCAATTCGTTTATAAGCGTAAAGATGATGGTTTTATTAAGAGTCACTTAACTAGAACTGATTTTAGTTTCTGGATGGTAATAATGAGAATGTATCTAGGTTATATGTGGTTAATGCAAGGTATTCATAAATATCAGGATGGTTGGTTGTCAAATGTTTCAATCAGAGCTGAAAGAGTAGCTGCTGCCGCAGGTGATGCAACTTCTGCTGCCTCTGGTGCTGTTGCAGAAACAACCTCAGCTGCCTCTGGTGCTGTAGTAGAAGCTACAACGGCTGCTTCTGGCGCTGTTGGAGAAGCTGTGGCACAGGGCATGAACCTAATTGGACAAAACACCCCAGAATGGTATGCTTGGTTTACTGAAACTCTTGTTGTTCCAAATGCAATGTTCTTCCAAACAATGATAGTATTAACTGAATTTGGTCTTGGAATTGCATTCTTAACTGGTACATTTACGTTTATAGCAGCTATTGTTTCTATAGGTATGAATATCAACTTCCTTCTTTCTACTGGTTTATATGACTACTGGTATATTGTAACTTCTTTTGCTTGCCTTGGTGGAGCAGGTCGTGCATTCGGAGTTGACCATTATTTAATGCCTTGGTTAATGAAGCAATGGAGAAATATTGTTAGAAATAAAAGTATAAAAATAAATTTATAATAAATTAAAGTAGGTACGAATTAATTCGTACCTACTATTTTATGCCATACCTGACACACTAATAAAAAAATCACTTCAAACGAAGTGATTTTTTTTTATTTAAAACTTTATTTTATGCCTTCTCATTCCTATATTAAGAACAATACCTATAGCAATCATATTAGTTACTAATGAACTTCCTCCATAGCTTAAGAATGGTAAAGTTACACCAGTTACAGGCATTACCCCCATAGTCATTCCGATATTTTCAAATATTTGAAAAGCAAACATAGATGCTATACCTACTACCACCAAAGAACCATATAAGTCTTTAGCATTTTTTGCGATTTTCATCATTCTATATAAAAATGTAAAGTACAAAGTTAGTATTACTAATCCAGCAATCATGCCCAGTTCTTCTATTAAAACTGCAAAGATAAAGTCTGATTCTTGGACGGGTAAAAAATTATTGTTATTTTGAGTTCCTTGATATAAACCTTTACCAAATAATTGTCCAGATCCTATAGCAACCTTTGAATTCCATACTTGATAATTTCCTGGTAGGGTTTTATCCCCTGGATTTAAAAAGGCATCAATTCTTATTTTTTGATGAGGTTCCATATACTTATATACAAATGGTAGAGCTATTATGCTGGCTATAGCACCCTTTCCAATTATTTTATAGTTCAAACCTGACACGAAAGTCATTCCAAAAACAATGACTACAAAAACTAGTGAATTACCCAGATCTGGCTCTTTAAGCAACAATAATATTGGTACTGCTGCATATACAGCTATAGGTATTAAGCTTTTAATAGTATCTAGCTTCCCTTGATAATCTTCAAGAAATTTTGCAAAAGAAAGTATGAATCCTATTTTTACCAATTCTGATGGTTGAAGATCAATTGGACCTAAATCTATCCAACTTCTTGCACCATACTGCATCTTACCTAAACCAGGTATATAAACTGAGAGTAGCAACAAAATACTCAATACATAAATTGTTTTATGAAATGTAGCAAATGTACTGTAATCAAAAAAGAGGATAACTCCTATTACAGATATTCCTAAAATAAAGGCAATAGATTGTACCTTTACTTGTCTTGTTAACCCGCCCTCTATAGTCATATGAGTAGCACTACTTATTACAAATAAACTAATTGTAAATAAAATTAAGACCACGACTATTATAGTCACATCAATATTCTTCAGTAACTTCTTATCTAACATATTGCACCTCTTTTAGTTATATATCCAATTATAGCATTATATTATGAGAAAATATAGTAATAGTAATATATGGATAAAAAAACCGACTCAATGTCGGTTTCACTTTATCTTGTTTTCATTTTCTTTATGGGAATATTTGCGATTAAAGCTTGAATCATGGATTCATCCGAGTCTCTTTTGGTTTTAGAAATACGAATATCTAATCCATCTTCTTCAATTTCTATGTAGTCAGAAATAACATTAAGCAAGTCTCCTTTTATCATTTCTAAAAAATGAGGAGAACAGTTTGTTCTGTCATGGACTAGCACTAATTTTAATCTTTCTTTTGCCACATTTTTACTAGTTGAATCATCATTTCTAAACAATTTTAAAAAGTCCATTTATTTCTCTCCCCTCTCTCTCCTATTTGCTAAGTCCAAATAGTTTTTTGAATTTCGTTACAAAACCCTGATCATCTTCTAGTTGTAACAAAGGTATATCTTCTCCCATAATTCTTTTAGTTATATTGCTATAAGCTTTACCTGCTAATGATTTATCATCTGTAACTGCAGGCTCTCCTTTATTAGTAGAAATTACAATCATTTCATCATCTGGAACTACACCTAAAAGATCAATAGCAAGAATATCAATCATATCTTCGATATTCATCATATCTCCTCTTTTAACCATATCTACCTTTAATCTATTTATGATTAACTGAGGATTTCTAAGCTCTGCTGCTTCTAATAATCCAATAATCCTATCAGCATCCCTAACAGCAGAGATTTCAGGTGTTGTAACTACTATAGCTTTATCAGCTCCAGCAATAGCATTTTTAAATCCCTGCTCTATACCAGCAGGACAATCAATTATAATATAATCAAACATTTCTTTTAATTCAGTAGTTAACTCTTGCATTTGTTTAGGAGTAACTGAATTTTTATCCTTTGTTTGAGCTGCAGGTAGTAAAAAAAGCCCATCATAGCGTTTGTCCTTTATTAATCCCTGTCTTAGCCTACACACACCTTCTACTACATCCACTAAATCATAGACAATTCTATTTTCTAGTCCCATTACAACATCAAGATTTCTAAGACCTATATCTGCATCAACGACTACTACTTTTTTTCCATTAATAGCCAATCCAGTTCCAATATTAGCAGTGGTTGTAGTTTTACCAACACCACCCTTACCTGAAGTTACAACAATTACTTCACTCATCCTATTTCCCTCCAACAATATATTTTATGTTTTAGAAATTTATTTTTTAGGTAAATATGGTTCAATTATAATAGTAGAATTTTTAATCATTGCCAGCTCAGGAACTGATGGTATAATTTGCTCATTATCTGGAGGTCTAGAAATAATACTAGCAATTCTAAGTTGTGTTGGCAGTAATGTAAAGGCAACTACAAATGCAGTTTCATTACCTTTTGCACCTGCATGAGCCATTCCTCTTAACGCCCCCATTACTAGAATATTACCATCTGCAATTACCTCTCCTCCTGGGTTTACATCCCCAATAATCACAACATTTCCCTCATACCTTAGACTTTGACCTGATCTTATAGTACCTCTAATAAATTTAGTAGTTCCTTCCTCAGTATCTTCAACTAAACTATTAGTCTTTTTTGATTCTTTCTTTATATCATTAATTTTATCTACTTCTATTTTTTCTTCAATCATCATGCCAAATTTTGAATTAATAATACTTTTAATTTCATTTTTTTGGTCTATTGAAAGAGACTTACCTTGAAAACTTGTAACCTTTGCCCCCTTAAAAAAATGACCCGATAATTCAAGCTTTCTTATAAGTTTTTCTTTAAGAGTAAAAAAGTCTAATTCTTCGTTTAAATATATTGATAAGCCATCTTTATTTCCTTTTAATGCTACTGTGCAATCTCTTGACATTCAGTGAATACCTCCATGTAAAAACCTATAACATCATATTAAGTTATAATTCTTCAAATGTTTTATAATTCCTTTTTTTTTTAGAAAAAACACTTACCAAAGATTAATTGGTAAGTGTACTTTCTAGCTTAATCTTATTATATTCTTTATTTAATCCTAAATACTCTCCTATGACTTCTCTAGCTATTGGTGCAGCATATCCTCCATGTCCACCCTGAAATATCAAGGACACTACTACTATCTTTGGATTTTCTAATGGTGCATATGAAACAAACCATGCAAAGTTATCATAATCATCTTTAAATTGGTCTATCTGTTTTTCATTAATTTTTTCATTACTTAAAAGCATAACTGCCTCTCTCATAGCTAAACCAATATCTTTATATTTGGTTTTATTTTCTTTGATTAGTTCTTTTGCCTTTGCCTCCACATCATATATTGACATTTTGGGAGCTATCCATTTTAAATATTTACGTAGATATTCTGCCTCATCCTTTGGCTGAATTTTACCAGACCTTTCCGCAGTTCCAGTTTTTGCCATTACTGTTACTGGGAAGTTTTTAAAGACAGTTCTTCCTGTTCCAGACTCTCCTTGAGTAACCCTTTGCATTCCTATACCTATATGCTCCAGATTCTTATAATCATTTAAAGGAATTCTATTTTCTTCTTTCTTCCCTTGATTTGAATCTTTTTGATCTCCAACCTTTTTTATAACAGAAACCTTATTTTTGTATCCTCCATTAGTGAGAGTTGCAATATAGTTAGCAATTTGCAATGGTGTATAAGCATGTTCACCTTGACCTATTGACAAGTTAAAGGTATCCCCAGTTGACCACTTTGCTTGATTAAAATAGCTATACTTTATTCTATCAGTAAGTGCTTCAATCTTGTTAGGTTTCACTTCTAGTTCACTAAGCCTTGATATAATTTCATTCCTAGATGGATTTTCATCTGCCCAACTAACTATTTTATTAATAAGCTTATCCAGCTCTTCTGAATTGTCTAATATGCTCTCTTGAAAATAATTCTTAGTATTAGCCTTTATATCTCTTTTTAAAAGAATTTTAATTGTAGCAAGTTTTTTTTCTGGATTTGGTGCCCCATAAGCACTTTCATAGATCTCAATTCCTGTTGACTCTCCTAGACCGAACATCTTAGTATATTCCAATAGCTTATAGACATTCATATCTATTCCTAATGGCCTATTTTTATAATGATCCCATCCTGTAGCTATATCATAAAAATAGTAATTACAAGACACTTCAAGGGCTTTATATAAGTCTACCCATCCGTGCTTTGCTCTATGACTATTCCATAACCAACATCCGAAACTATTTCCTCCCAGTTGAATCGCTCCATTGTCAAATAGTTTTTCTGTAGGACTAAGTCCTTGTTCTATAGCGGCTAATCCAGTGATCATTTTAAATATAGATCCAGGCTGCACAGCAGACATAGTAGCTACATTATACAAAGGTAGGGGAGATAATGGATCTCTTGGGTTACTATCCTGAAGACTATTCCAATCCTTTGTTGATATACCAGTGGTAAAAAGATTTGGGTCAAAAGATGGATAGCTTGCCATTGCCAAAACCTCTCCATTTTGTGCATCTAATGCTACCACTGCACCAGAAGTGGCATTTTTAAATGCCTCACTATACTTATAATCACCCCATTGACTTTTAAAAGCTCCACCTACTTGAATCTGGTTTAAAGCTTGCTCAAGTGCAGTTTCTGCAACTTTTTGAAGTTCAGAGTCTATGGTCAAAAACACAGTATTTCCCTTTTGTGATTTTTCTTCCATAATTATATTAATCAGTCTTCCCGCTGAGTCTACTTCAACATACCTAGCTCCATCTGTACCCTTTAATTCATGCTCTAGGATTCTTTCTATGCCATCTTTTCCGATTATATCATTATTCAAGTACCCTAGTTCGTTAACATATTTTTCTTTTTCTGTATCTGATATTTTACCTAGATATCCCAGTATATGAGATGCTAAATTATTATTTGGATAGTACCGTATAGGCTCCATTTCTACATTTACACCTGGTAGTTCTGTACTTCTCTCCTCAATTGTGGCAACAGTTTTAGTTGATACATTTAGCGCAATCTTTATTGGTTGATATTGTCTATAACCTTGATCTTTAAACTCATTACGAACAATCATAATCTTTCGTGCATCAGTATCTGAAAATTCTTTAGGAATATTAAAGCTTTCTCTTAATGCTATAAAGGCTTCTTTTGCATTATAATCTTCATCCAGCTTATATTTTTGTAAAAAATTTGTTTTCTCCATTTCTGCTAAAAACTTCATTGTTCTTACAGAAATAGGAGGATATAAACCATGTTGGTTTTGCATCGAAAGTTGAGCTTCATATACATCCATATTAGGGTCTATTTCTAGCTTTTCTCTTAAAATTGCAAATACTTCTTTTGCATCTCTAGTTTCAGTAATCCCTTGTAACTCCAGCCAATCATCAATTTCTTTATCATATGTATAACTAAAATCACCATCGTTAGTTACAATAGGAAAGTTATCCATTAAATTTTCGCTATTTTCGTATAAAATCTTTAACAGCTTTACAGAAACTTCATTTATTTTTTCATCAATTAATTCATTTTTTAATATCTGAATAGTAAAACTAGGCATATTTCCAGCTATTAATCGCCCATATCTATCTCTAATTTCACCTCGTGTACCAGTTATAGGTATTTTTTTTACTATTATTTCATCAGCAATTTGCTTATATTCTTCACCTTGAACAATAGTTAAAGAAAATAGTCTAAAAAAAAGAATGATTATAAACAAACTAAAAAAAAGTATTACTTGATTATGTCTATCCTTTAATTTTTCAAACACTTTTATATCACCTAACTTTATATTTATAATTTGGATTTCTACAAAGATGATATATCAACTTGTATATAAATATAGAAAGTATTGAATTGTAAATAACCTCAATTATCAAAATATTTTTCATAACAAGTAAGAAATTGAACCCACTATTTGAAACATACATTATTCCAATAAACAGTAAGTGATAGACAATAGTCGCCATAATAGTAAAAAAAACTGGTGTTAGATTATTATCTTTGAATATATTACTCTCTAACCTACCTATTACTACACCTATAATCAAGTAAATAAAAGCATTTATCCCTATGGGACTTCCTAAAATAATATCTTGCACTAGTCCAGTTATTAAACCAATAATTGCTCCATTGTTTTTTCCCAATAAAACAGAAAAAACTACAATAAGAATAAGGCTAGTATTAGGTAAGACGTCAAAAATTCTAAAATGCTGTAATATTGTTGCTTGAATTACTAAATTAATAGCCATAATTACAAAAATCGTTATTGAACGCATACCTTTACCCCTTTTAACTTTGATTATCTGGAATAATCACAAAGACTTTATCTAGCTTTTTAAAATTCACTATAGGTTTTACAGTAATATTTAAAAGTAATTCGTCTTGAGCCTTTATTACCTCATCAACCTCTCCTATTAAAATTCCTTCAGGATAAACACTTAAGCCTGTTGTTATAAGTTTATCTCCTTCTAAAACCTCCGCCTGAGGATCGATTAAATAACCTGTAAGTTCTGAGTTAACACTACCACGTAGTATACCTATATATTGATTGTTTCTTAATATTTCAAAGCTTACAGAGCTCTTATTATCTATTATTGAAACTACTTTACTCCAGTTTTTCCCTACTTCATATACCTTTCCAACTAATCCATCTTCATTTATTACAGTACTATCTTTTACTACACCTTGGCTTTGTCCAACATTTATTGTGAACATATTAAACCAGTTTCCCATATCTAAACCTGTAACACTAGCTGTTATATACTTGTCAAATCCTTTTTCATCCACATAATTTAAAGCTTGTCTTAGTGATCTTAGCTGTTGTAGTTCATTTTCTTGAAGCCGCTGATTAATTAACTCTTTTCTCAGCTCTTGAATTTCTTTTTGAAGTTTTTCATTTTCTTTACTTATAGTTTTAAATTTAAATAAAGACCTAAGAGAATCATCTACCATTTGTCCACTTGCATAAAAAAATCTTTGAATAGGAGTAAATGCTTTGCCAATTATATTTTCAGGAGTTGAAATTCTCGTACGCCCTCCTATGGTTATGCCCATAAGAATAATTAGAATGATAGCAACAGATGTCACTATCATTATTAGTCCCCTTTTCATAAACTTACCCATTGTTTTCTCACCACTTTACTTTAATCTTTTTGGTGAAATCAATACCCTTTTTAGTGTTTCAATTTCTTCTACAGTTCTACCTGTACCCATAGCTACACAATCTAATGGGTCTTCTGCAATACGAACAGGCATGCCCGTCTCTTCTTTGATAAGCTTATCTAAACCATTTAAAAGTGCACCACCACCAGTTAAAACAATACCAAATTCCATAACATCTGCAGCTAGCTCAGGTGGAGTTTTCTCTAAAGTTGTTTTAATAGCTTCTACAATAGTATTAATTGGTTCTTTTAAAGCTCCAAGTATTTCTGAAGATACTATATTTAGGGTTTTTGGAAGTCCGGATACTAAGTCCCTTCCTCTAATAGCCATTTTTTCTTCTACAGTCTTAGGATAAGCTGATCCTATGGTTAGCTTTATTTCTTCTGCTGTTCTCTCACCTATCATTAAACTATACTCTCTTTTAATATATTGAACGATTCCATCATCTAATTCGTCACCACCGACTCTTACTGATTTGCTGGTAACTATTCCACCTAAAGAAATAATAGCGATTTCAGTAGTACCTCCACCAATATCTACTACCATACTTCCTGTAGGATCTTCAACTGGTAGACCTGAACCAATCGCTGCAGCCATAGGTTCTTCTATAAGGTAAGCTTCCTTAGCACCTGCTTGAAGGGCTGCCTCTTCTACAGCTCTTTTTTCCACCTCCGTTACACCAGATGGTACTCCAATTACAACTCTTGGTGCAAATAAAAGCGATTTTTGAGGGTATGCTCTTTTTATAAAATATTTTAGCATACTTTGTGTTACGTCAAAATCTGCTATAACACCATCCTTTAAAGGTCTAATTGCAATTATATTCCCTGGAGTTCTTCCTATCATCTGTTTTGCTTCTTGTCCAACTGCTAGAACTTGTCTTGTATCCTCTTGTATGGCTACAACAGACGGTTCTCTGACAACAATTCCTTTTCCCCTAACATATACCAAAGTATTTGCAGTTCCAAGATCTATTCCCATATCTTTTGTAAAGAAATTAAATAATCCCATATTAATTGCTCCTTCCTCATGGCTCTACAATTTACACTATATTATATCCTGCTCTTTTAGACTGGAATAACTGCCATCCCCTATAATTATATGATCTAGTACATCTATTCCTATAATTTTCCCTGCTTCAATTAATCGTTTAGTAATATTAATATCTTCTTTACTTGGACGGGGATTACCGCTAGGGTGATTATGTACAAGTATTATACAAGAGGCACTTTTTTTTATAGCATTTACAAAAACTTCTCTTGGATGTACTAATGAACTATTTAAACTCCCTACAGAAATTAAATCCGAAGAAATTATTTCATTTTTTGTATTTAGCAAGAGAATTTTAAAATATTCTTTTTTATAATATCTCATTTCTTCCATAAATAAGTCCGAAATATCTTTAGGAGATTTTATTGATTTTATATTTTTACTACTAGTAGCTAGTCTTTTTCCCAATTCAATTGCAGCTAGCAATTGAGATGCTTTAGATATTCCAATACCCTTAATTTGACTTAGTTCTTCCACAGTACTGTCTGCTAGAATTCTAAGTCCTTCCTTATTAGTAGAAAGTATTTTTCTTGCTAAATCAATGGCTGAAGCTTCTCTCGTTCCTGTTCTAATTAAGATAGCTAGTAATTCTGCATTAGATAAAGAGGTTACTCCATACTTAACAAGTTTTTCCCTAGGCCTTTCATCCTCAGCCATTTCCTTTATTGTTATATATGAAGAATTCCCCATCATTTTCCACCTCTTTACTAACTATTTTAATAATTAATTAGTATTCTTGAACTAGTATAATTCAATATCAAAGTGATTTTTTAGAATATCTAATAGCTTAGATATAGGTAAACCTACAACATTGAAGTAATCTCCTTCAATCCATTCAACAAGAGCAGAGCCCTTACCTTGTATAGCATAAGCACCTGCCTTATCCCACACTTCACCAGTATTAATATATCTATTAATTACATCAGATGTCAACTGTTTAATTTTTACTTTTGTTTTAGAATATGACACTACCTTTTTTGAACTTTCTACCTCTAATACAGCAATCCCAGAAATAACAAAATGGGAGGCATTTTGTAAAAGACTAAGCATATTAAAAGCATCGTCTCTATCCCTAGGTTTTCCCAATATTTTTTCCTTAACCACAATTGTATCTGCAGCTATAATTATATCTCCTTTATTACACGACTCTGAAACTGCCATAGCTTTTTCAAAAGCCAATGCCATGACTACGTCCTCTGATTTTTCATCTTCGTAAACCTTTTCTTCTATATTTGCTGGAATAATACTAAAGTCTGATATGAAATATTCAAGAATCTCTTTTCTTCTAGGAGATGCAGAGGCTAATACAATTTTAGACAAATTATACACCTACAATCTACTGAAAGTAAAAATTGAAATAATAATTCCTATTACACTGGCTATATTCATATTTATCATTAACCCTAATGTTGTTTTTAATACAATTAAATCTAGGGTAAATGGCTCAAAGCCTATAGCCTTACTGTATCCTAAAACTGGGATACTTTCCTTAAAAACATCTCCTAATAATCCTCCTATAACAACTCCCACTGCTAAAAGTAATACTAGCATAAGTGGATTACGACTTCTATTTCTCATAGTAAACCTCCTCTTGTTTGAGTGGATTTTTAGATTTTACTTTCAACTGCTGGAAAAATTCGTTTTAAATGCACTGTACCATAATTTGCAGTTAAGCCTACAAAGTATCCTGTAAATAAACTTACTAGCATCATTACTGGTAAATAAGTGAAAATTAACCAGTTATTAATCATTATACTTGCTACGGAAAGCTGTGCTATATTGTGGGCTAAAGCTCCAAATATACTTACTCCTATTAAGCTAAAATATTTTGACATATACTTATATACAATAAACATCACTATTGTACTTGTTAAAGCTCCTGACAGACTATAAAAAAATCCTGTCACAGCTCCAGTTCCTAGCGTGCCTACAATACATCGCAGTGTAGCCACTATCAATGCTTCCTTAAAACCAAAAATTACTAAGGTAATAAGGTTTACTATATTAGCTAATCCAAGCTTTGCCCCTGGAGCTGCTGCTATAGGTATCGGTATTGTTGATTCTAATATATGCAGGGCTATACCTACCGCAGTAATTAACGAAAGATAAATCAATTTTTTTGTACTCATAGATACCTCTTTCTAGTAGCTAATAATATCAATGTCTGATTCACTGTCACTAACAATTTTTATAGAGACTCTATTTGGTAAGCAAATATTTATTTGATGTGGCTGAGTAATCTTACCCATCTTTGTGCAAAGCTGATCCCTACAATCTGCTTCTACTATCTTTGCACTGTTTCCATCATATTCTATCACATTATGACCTAATTCTGTGTCGATTACAATTCGTTCTTTAGGTAAATCGGGAGATAGTGATATTTTTTTATACTCCTTACCAGCTACATCAATAACAAGATAGACATTTCCATTATTCGTAGTGAATGATTTAACATAAAATATTCCACTGATTGCTATAATTATTACAAAACCAATTAGATACTTGTCCCATTTAGTCATTCTACTACCCCACTTACTTTATATCATTTAATAATCTTACCAAAGTTTCTATTATATATAACCTTCTACCATTTTAAACTACATTAGAATACTTACATAAATCTACATCAGTATAAGTTTACCATTTTGGTATTAGGTTTACAAGACAGAAATACCTATCATTTATTGGAAGATAAAGTATACTATATATTAAAAGAAGAGCATGTACATGCTCTTCTTTTAATATCATTTAAGTTTTATTGTCTTTTTAGGGCATTTCTGTTCACAAACTCCGCATCCTATACATTTATCTTCTAATACCTTATGAACTTGTTTTAATTCACCCTCTATTGCATCAACAGGACAATTCTTTTTACATATAGTACATCCTATACAATTATCCTCTATTATTTCTGCTTTTCTTCGTTTTTCAAAATTTGCATAAATTGCCCCAGTAGGACATTTTTCTGCACAAATCATACAATTAGTACACTTTTCATAATTAATTTTAGCTAAATTATTTGAAAATTCCATAGCATCAAACGGACATGCCTTTACACAAATTTGACAAGCAATACAACCTACATTGCATTTTTTTCTTACCAATTTACCTGGTTCTTCATTATTACAATCCACTACCACATCTTGCTTAAATGGTACAAAATGAATTACAGATTTAGGACATACCTCAATACACTTTCCACATGCTGTACAACGCTCAGGTATAATTTTTGCTAATTTTCCATCTGTAATTTCTATAGCATCAAATTGACATGCTTTAACACATGTACCCAGACCTAGACATCCATATCCACAGCTTTTACTTCCGCCTGATACCATGGCAGCAGCTTTACAATCTTGAATACCAAAATACTCAAATTTCTCTTTACAATTTCTAGTATCACCAGCACATATAACTCGTGCAACTTTTTTCTCACTATCTTCAACTTCCTGGCCCATAATTTCAGCAACCTTTTGGGCAACGTCAGAACCTCCTACAGGACATCCATTTACAGGTGCATTTCCTTCCACAACTGCATTTGCAAAACCATTACAGCCTGGGAAACCACACCCCCCACAATTTGCACCGGGTAAAGCTTCATTAATAGCTGAGACTCTGGGATCTACCTCAACTGCAAATTTTTGTGAAGCATAAGCTAATCCTGCGCCAAATACTAGCCCCATACCTCCTAAACTCAGTACAGGAACAACAATTGTTGTGAAATCCATATTTATCCTCCTTCCTATACTAGTCCAGCAAATCCAAGGAATGCTATAGACATTAAGCTAGCAGTTACTAATGCTATTGGAAATCCTTTGAAAACCTCTGGAACATCCGCAATTTCTAATCTTTCTCTAATTCCAGCAAACAAAACTATTGCTAAGGAAAAACCAACAGCTGCTCCTATTGCATTAGTAATTGTTTCGATTAAATTATACTCATACTGAATATTTAAAAGAGTTAAACCTAGTACCGCACAGTTTGTAGTAATAAGTGGTAAATAAACTCCTAAAGCTTGATATAGTGTTGGACTTACCTTTTGTATTACCATTTCAACAAATTGAACTAATGCGGCGATAACTAGTATAAATGCAATCGTCTGCAAATAACCTAAACCCAAATTATCTAATATAAATATTTGAACTAAGTAAGTTATAATTGAAGCTAGAGTCATAACAAATGTTACTGCCATGCCCATACCAATAGCTGTTTCAACTTGTTTAGATACGCCTAAAAATGGGCATATACCTAAAAATCGTGAAAGTACAAAGTTATTCACGAGAATAGAGCTTACAAGAATAACAAATAAACCTCCTACTGACATCGTTTGTCCCTCCTTTTAATATTGATTTGCCTTTTTAGAAACAAACCAGTTATAAAGTGCAAGTAGCAATCCTAGAGCTAGGAAGGCACCAGGAGGAAGAATCATAATCAAGGCTGGTTGATATGAAGCACCAAATAGTGTCATTCCTAAAATTGAACCAGCTCCAAATATCTCTCTCACACTGCCTAAGATAAAAAGCGCTAGAGTAAATCCAAGTCCCATACCTGCTCCATCTGTAAAAGATTGTGTAACAGAGTTTTTAGAAGCAAAGGATTCGGCTCTTGCTAATATTACACAGTTAACAACAATCAATGGTATAAATAGTCCTAATGCCTTATCTAGTGCAGGCAGAAAAGCTTTCATTAGAAGCCCAACAATAGTTACAAAGGTAGCTATTACAACAATAAAAGAAGGTATACGTATTTTACTTGGTATAACATTTTTAAATAATGATATAACCACATTTGATCCTACAAGTACTGCTGCAGTTGCCAGTCCCATACCTATACCGTTTATTGCTGAAGTTGTTACCGCTAACGTTGGACACATTCCCAACATCTGTATAAAAATTGGATTTTCATGTAAAATTCCATTCATAAAGGTCTTACCTAATTTCAACTTGGTCACCCCCTGCTTATTTTAATTTTTCATTGAATAATTTCATTGCACTATTTACGCCATCAGTAACTGCCCTAGAAGTAATTGTAGCACCTGAAATTGAATTAACTTCATTATCCTTTGGAACGCCAGCTTTAATTACTTTTAATTCATCCGCTGTGCTTTTTCCTTTATATTGACCCTTAAACTCTTCTTCTGATGCCTTTGCACCTAGTCCTGGAGTTTCAGTATGATTTCCAATACTCACACCACTTACCATATCGTTTAAAGTGACACCCACCATAACTTCAACAGGTCCTCCGTAACCAGCTGGATTCGTTTTTATAGTATAACCAACTGTTTGACCGTCTTTAATTCCTTTATGAACTTCTATGATGTTTTCATATCCTTCAAAATTATCTTGACTTACTTCTTCAAATTCTACAGCTTCTGGAAGAACACTTTGTCTAGCAGCTATATTAGCTTTGCGAATCTGCTCTGCAATTGGTTCCTCAGTAATTGCATTGGTGTAGCCTAATAATGCTGCCGCTATAGCTGTAATAACTAACAATATCAATCCTAATCTAACAACCTCACGCATTTACTTCACCTCCCCAAAAATTCTTGGGCTAGTATATTTATCAATAAGTGGAGCTGCAACGTTCATTAATAGAATTGAGTAGGAAACTCCTTCAGGATATCCTCCATAAATTCTAATAACGCTGGTTATAATACCACAGCCTAAAGCATAAATTATTTGTCCTCTTGGTGTAACAGGAGAGGACGCATAGTCTGTAGCCATAAAGAAAGCTCCAAGCATTAAACCACCTGCTAATACTTGATAAATTACAAACTCAAGGCTAAATCCACCCATTAAAAATGTTAATACTGCTACTGTTGATATATAAATAATTGGAATTCTTGGAGCTATTACTCCTTTATAAATTAAGTACAAACCACCTAAAATTAGTAGTAAAGCTGAAGTCTCACCTATACACCCTCCAACATTTCCTATAGCTAAGTCCCATATAGAAGGTAATGCCTGTTCTGCTCCTTCGGCCCCACTAATTAATGCCAAAGGTGTTGCTGTACTAACGGCATCTGCTCCAGGAGTTACCCAGTTTGTCATAGGTACTGGCCAAGAAGCTAATAACATTGCCCTAGCTGCCAAAGCTGGATTCATAAAATTATGCCCTAATCCACCAAAAGCATGTTTAACAATAGCTATGGCAAATATAGAACCAATAACTGGTATCCACCAAGGCGCAGTAGCTGGTATATTAAATGCCAATAATAAACCTGTAACAATTGCACTCCAGTCATTAATGGTAACTGGTTGCTTTCTTATTTTTTGAATTGCTGCCTCTGTTATAATTGCGGTTAGTATTGCGGCAATAATTACCTTAACTGCTCCCATTCTATAGTAATATACACCTGCTAAGGTTGCTGGCAATAATGCTATTACAACATCTCTCATTATTTTGCTTATCGATTCATCTGCCCTAATATGGGGAGACATAGAAACAATAAGTTTATTCTCCATTTTTATTCCCTCCCATTACTTAGTCTTTCTTTTCTTAGCGACTATTTCACGCTTAGATAATCTTATTGACTGTAGCAAAGGTCGTTTTGAAGGACATATAAATGAACACGAGCCACACTCAATACAGTCAAGGGCATTATATTTTTCAGCAGTTTCATGCATGTTTTGCAATGAAAATGCACTGATATACAACGGTTGTAAATTAATAGGGCATACTTCAACACATTTCCCACATCGAATACATGGACTTGGTTCAGGTAATCTTGCCTCTTCTGTTGTTAAGATTAAAATACCTGATGTTCCTTTAACTGCTGGAAGCTCATCGGTGTATTGAGCAAGTCCCATCATTGGTCCTCCAAGAATTATTTTACCTGGATTTCCATTATACCCTCCGCAATATTCAATGATTTCTTTTATAGAAGTTCCAACCTTAACAGTTAGATTCTTTGGTTCTTTAATACCTTTACCAGTTATAGTTGTTATCCTTTGGATCAAAGGTATACCAAGTTGAATAGCATCAGATATAGCTGCTGCAGTTCCTACATTGTTTACAATAGCTTTTGCTTCCATTGGAAGTCCACCAGAAGGAACCTCTCTTCCAGTGCAAGCATAAATAAGCTGTTTTTCAGCTCCTTGTGGATACTTTGTAGCTAAACCTACAACTTCAATATTAGGCTCATTTTCAACAGCTTTTGCCATCTTTTCTATAGCATCAGGCTTGTTGCTTTCAATACCGATAACACCTTTAGTAACATCAACTACTTTCATCATAGCTTTTAATCCATATACAATCTTTTCTGGATATTCAAGCATTAGTCTATGGTCAGCTGTTAAAAAAGGCTCACACTCAGCTCCATTTAAAATAATAGTGTCTATTTCCTTTTCAGGTGGTGGAGATAATTTTACATGGGTAGGGAAAGTTGCTCCACCCATTCCTACTATTCCTGCTTCCTTAACGATATTAAGGATTTCCTTACCACTGAGACTTTCTACACTACCTTTAGATGAAACACTTTCATGCAATGTATTTAATCCATCTGATTCTATTACAATACATTGTACTTCTCCACTAGCAGTGTTACGTTTTTCAATCTTTTTTACTTCTCCTGAAACACTACTATGGACGGGGGCAGATACAAAAGCCTTTGCCTCACCTATTTTTTGTCCTACCTTAACCTTGTCACCCACTTGCACAATTGATTCACATGGCGCTCCTATGTGTTGTTGCAATGGTATTATAACCTGACTTGGCTCAATAGCTTTTTCTATAGCCAACCTTTCAGTTGCCTCCTTGTAATGAGGAGGATGAATCCCTCCCCTAAAGGACAGAAATTTCATGTGTTATTCACCCCTTATTCCTTTAAATTAATTAAACCTTTTACTTGAAAATTAATAGTACAACCTACTATCTTTTCTACATTAATTAACAATTTCCTTCATTATTAATCAATTTACACATAAAAATATTGTATACTGTATATTTTATGTACTGTAAAAAAATACTTCCAAGTATTTTTCAAAAATTATTGCAAGCATTCTAATATTAGGATAAATGTTTAATCCAAAAAAGTCAATTAAAATAGCTCGTTAAATCTATATCAATCATTGGAATTACTTAGTCTTGTTAATATACCCCTTTAGTATTTCAATAGTTTTATAATATGTATTTTAGCTTCAACCAAGATCTTTTAAAGCTTCTCTTATATTCTCTTTTATCCATTCTAATACCTGGGGACTGGTTATTGATACCTCATTTCCCAAAATTTGTTTAATTTCTCGAGTATCAATAAAAAATTCCTTGTCGTCTAGAACATGCTTATATGTGTAATCAATATTTTCATTAGAAATTAAAAGTGTAATGAAAGTATCAGACATCTTTCCCAAGGGAGCTCTATCTATATGAGACCTTTGAAATTTCACTTCTATGCTTGTCCCTTTTCCCTCCGTAGAATAAATCTTAAAATTTCCATTGCATCTTTCTGCCGCAGCTTTAAATAGTGATATTCCTAAACCCACTTTTCTTGTGGTTCTTGAGGTTACAAAAGGAGATATTACCTTTTCTAACAATTCTTCAGACATACCACACCCATTATCAATGATACTTATAGTTAATAAATCATCTTTAGGTGACTCAATTATTATTATATCTATAGCTGTAGCATTAGCAGTTATACTGTTTTGAACAATATCTAAAATATGAAGCGAAAGCTCTTTCATAGCTTTTTCTCTCCTTATTAATTTCTTTTTAGGGCTTTTAAAAAACATTCAATTGTATTTTTAGGTATATCAATTGAATTGCTTCTTTCGCTTATATCTACTAGTCTGTGTGCATCTGAATTTTTTAATAAATTTAAATATTTATAATCTGGATTCTTGTTTAGAAAAGTATTAATATCACAGCACTTAGATACTTCAGCAGATGTAATACCAAGCTCTTTAGGGATAAAACCTAGGTTTGAAATAATACTAAATGAAGATCTATCTATATGTGCAGGAATCACAACCCCATCATAAGATTCCACCATAATAACAGCATCTTTTACAGATATGTCTATAGAAGAAATAAGCATTTTGGATTCTTCTCGTACAATTTCATCTTTGTCATTGAAAATATATTGTTTTCCAAAAAAACTAGGTGTATTTATTTTATCTGCCGATTTTGTATTTATATATTTGCTAAATTGTGTACAGGACTCTAAATTTTTAAACAAACACAACAAATGAACTTCTTCTTTTGTTTGAAGCTCAACACCTGGGATGACAATGATATTTTTCCCTTTAGCTACTGACATACAAGCTGCACAATTATCTGAGCTATTATGGTCAGTAATAGCTATAATATCAAGGTCTTTAATCATTGCCATATTAATAATATTATTAGGGGTCATTTCCTCATCAGCACAAGGAGATAACCCTGTATGTATGTGTATATCATAGAATACCTTCATTTATCTTATTCCTAACTCATACAACTTACAAAATATTTCATAAGAATTTAAATGAGTTTTTACAATAGCAATATTCTCTTCATTTGCCCTTTCAACAGTTTCTAAATCAACTTCAATTCCTTCAGGAATTATAATACAGCTGATTTCAATTAAACTAGCCACAGCCACTATATTGATATGTGTCTGTACTGTAATCCAAGCATTTCCCTGTTTTGCATGAGACATTACCCAACTTAACAAATCACAACAATATAATCCTTCTATTTTTTTGTCTAAACTAACTTCAGAAGTTACAAGATTAAAATCATTATTATCAATCATTTCATTTAAATACATTTTTTATGCCCCTCTTTACTTTATATTTATTTTTATGCTCAAAATGGTAGATTTTCCTTTTTCCGACTCAAGGGAAAAAGAATCACTATTGTTTTTAATATTAGGCAAACCCATTCCTGCTCCAAATCCAAGTTCTCTTACTTTGTTACTAGCTGTAGAGTACCCCTCTTGAACAGCCAAGTTAACATTTTCTATACCTGGTCCTCTATCTTTTGCAACAATTAAAATATCCTCAGGAGAAACTTCCACAATAAGTTCTCCGCCATTAGAGTGAATAACTATATTCATCTCTGACTCATAGGTTACAATAGCTACTTTTCTAATAATACTTGAATTAATCCCTAATTGTCTTAATATTTTTTTTATATTACTAGAAGCTTCTCCTGCTCTTGAAAAATCATCTTTAATTACATCATATTCTAATCTAATACTATTTTTTGAGTCGGGATTTATCATTATATTCTCACCCCATCTTCTATCATAAGATTATTATTGATTTGTATATATTTGCTACAACTTCAAAGCATTTTTTGCAAATTTACTATATTGATACAATGATGTGTTTAATAGGTTTTTTCCTGTTACTAATAAGTTTTCATCTGATTCACCTATAGCTAAATCTATATTTTTAGAAGTATTATTTATAATTGAGATAAAGAGACTATGTAATTGTTTAAATCTATCAGGTGGCTCTACATTATCAAAATCATTTATTATCTTTGTAATATTGGTTTTAGAACTAGATATTATAGCTTTATATTCTTCAATATTTGACTCATTTTCTAAATTAAAAGTAGCATCTGATAGTGTTTTAAAAGTATCTATAAGATTATTGTTACTAACATTAAGCAATTGCACATATTCTGACTCTTCCTTATTATATTCTATTTCTTTATTAGCAATACTTGTTGATACAACAAATGCACCTTCATAAGAACTTTTAATTGTGGGTATCAATGTCTCTATTTGACCTCTATCCATTAGAGAAACAGTCACAACCTTAAACCCATCTATTTGATGAATATATGACCCCATTTTTATTTCATTTAATTCTTTTACAAGTTCATTGGCGTTTTCTTTTGTTGACAAACTCCCTACTTGGATTGAAAAGAAATCTATACCTTTTAGTTCTACTGTTCCTATAGCAGGCTTTTGATTGTTTGCTTTTTCTTCTACTTGAACCTGGGTTTCAGGCTCCTTGGGACTATTCATTTCTACTTTGTCATTATTTACAGATTTGTTTTCTTCAGAAAAAAAGCTAGGAATAATCAAGTACTTTGATCCTAAATACCCAGGTATTATTGAAATAATAGGTAATACAACAATAAACAAAATAATTAAGATATATTTGTACCCTTTATCTTCCCTCCTAATTTTAGTTCTAGACTTCCTCATTCCGCTCCCCCCCTCTAAACTAATTTTATTAGATAAACTGTAAAATATTCTATACATTATTATTACACTATAGATATAAAATTAACTTAGATTCTTAATGTTTTTTATTAAATCAAACAATTATATAACCCTACTCAAGAGTAGGGTTATATAATTGTTTAAAAAACTCTTCTTGCTACAACAAATTTTTCATGGTAATAACCACTAGTTAAATTTGATATAGTGACCCGTCTAGAACTTTTTCCTGAAGAAGCATGTATAAATTCTCCATCTCCAATATATATACCTACATGAGTAATATTTCCGTTATTTACTCCAGAAGTATCAAAAAATACTAAATCACCAATAGCTAGACTGTCCTTTGAAATTTTTTCTCCTGTTTTCCCCTGATCTACTGACCTTCTAGGAAGTTTAACTCCAATGTGCTTAAATACATAAGTGGTGTATCCTGAGCAGTCAAAGCTATTAGGTCCATTACCTGCCCATTTATATGGAGTTCCTATATACTTCTTAGCAAATTCAAGAATTTTCATTTGTGTCGCTGATCTATTAGAAGATCTGGACACACCTGATAGATTGGAATAATTATCAATAACTATTTTTACATAATCTTGATATATCCAACCCTCAAAATTATCTTGAGTAATGATATTATACCATTCGTTTTCATAATTTTTTATTTTTATAAAATCATATAGTTTAAGTTGAGTTACAACATTTCCTTCTAAAGATGGCACTGATCTCAGATTAACATCACTACCTGTAATCTCTCCATTTGAATATCCTAACTTAGGTACAATAAATTCAGAATGTATCCATCCAGTAGAACCATCTTCAGAGGAAATATTATACCATTCCAAAGATTCTTCATTTATTGTCACTTCATTATTTTTTTCCAATTGAAAAAGAACGGTAGAATCTAAATCAGGATTTTCTCTTACATTTACATTGTCTCCATTTACTAACCCGTTATTAACCAAAGCTTCTGGATTAACGGGTACTATTAAATCACTATATATCCAACCAACTAGTTCATTATCTAACTTAACCTTAAACCAGTCTTCTGAAACATCAACTATTCCCACATATTGACCTATACTTAAGTTTTTAATAACCTTTGAATCAATGGCAGCTTCACTTCTAACATTAACATCATCAGCCACTACTACCCCTTCAACAGCTTCCTCTCCAAAAGAAAGTGTTGAAAAAGCTAAAAATATTAACAGTACAAATATTAAATTTATAATATACCTAATCCTAAAAAACATATACAACCTCCTTTAGAAAAAACTTATATACAAGCCTCTACTACATCATATGTATAATTCTATAAAGTTTTAAAAAAACCTTCAAAAGAACAAAAAAATAACAAAGCAAGTTTGGGAACAGCCCTTGTTATTGCTTTTTACACATTTTAGGGATTATGCGTCATACCGACGCAGGATAAGGTTAAAACATGAAAACACAGATCCTTCGTATACACTCAGGATGATAGAGAGAGAAGAAAAGCCCCCAAAAATGTCATCCTGAG
>SWCH01001470.1_pt1 | contig 117022 bp, 120 predicted proteins | sample 4690051 | NCBI WGS metagenome assembly SWCH01 (sample SAMN10267282, study PRJNA491770) | bioreactor metagenome | isolation source: DHS bioreactor inoculated with | place: Japan: off Shimokita Peninsula
TATTTTAATTTGAAAAAAGCAGGGTAAAATAAAATGTAAATCAACAAATATGTAACCACTTCATCGGATAGAAACAAACGACGATCTCTATGTGTTTTAGTCTGCAGGATATCAACATATCCTTTATCCAGATGAACATCTTTACATTTCAGATCTCTTGCTTCACCGCATCGTGCTCCACAACAGTATAGAAATCTGTATAGAGCGGGAAATACATAGGGTCTTCCCAACAGTTTTTGCTTAAGGACATACGAATCACATTCCTTGAAAAAGGTTTGAATCTCGTTATCTGTCATAAGATACACTTCAGCATGATAGTGTTGGATAGTAAACCGATTATCTAATACATATGCGGTGTTATCACCAATGCTTCTTAGATAACGACCGAATTCTCTGATAGGAGGAACCCAACTTCTGTCATGAGTAATTGATTTACTAGCATGTTGAATAGCCCAACCTTCTGCAACCTCTTTTGTGAGAGAAATAAAGTTACCATGCTCAAAGTTATATATATCAAGCTGACGAAGGTATACTTTAGCAGTTTTGTATTCAATACCCAAAGCATTCTTAAAGGATATGAAATCATCTAAGCTTGGTGCAAGATTACTTATAAATATGCTCATGGATTCACCTCCGTAGAGATGCCAACCATAGGAAGAACACATTCTTTAAGTCTAGATTCATCTGTTGTTATATAAATGTCAGTAGTATCAGTATTGGCATGACCAAGTATTGCTGCAATAGTAGCTATTGGAACTTCGTTTTTTACCATTGTTGAGGCAGCATTATGACGAAGCATATGCATCCCAAAGATGCGATTATCTTTGTTTATCCCTGCACGGTTGAAAACTCGTTCCACAACAGCATAACAGGATGCATGATCTGATAACGAATCAAATGGAGCCAATTGTCTTACAAATAAAAAATCATTATTAGCTTTTGGCCTTTCTTCGTAAAGGTAATTAGCTATAGCATTACCAACCAATGTAGTCAATGGAAGGCAAACGGTATTACCTGTTTTACTTTGCTTAAAGGATATCGTTTCATTAATCCAATCAATATCAGAAAGCTTTAATTTGATTAAATCACAGGCTCTGATTCCAGTTGATAATCCCAGTAAAACAATTGCAGCATCCCTGTGGGTAACATTACCCGATTCGATGGTATCCTTGATTTGTTGCTGCTCCTCATCAGTTAAAATAGGTATGACCCTTTTGGCTCTATAGGCATGAATACCTTCTATGGCGGCGTAAAGATCATAACGATTAATGTATTTAAAAAATAACCTTAGCCCACAAAGTGCTGAACGCTGTCGACATTGTTTAATAGCTTTTAAGTATCCTATAACAATAATTAGCGACAGTTTATCGATTTCATAAATCTGAATCTCATTCAGATATTGAAGAAGGTAATAGAGCTCATACTCATAAAAATGCACAGTGTTTTCGTTTTCATACCTGTTTCGCAAGAAAATGCCATAATCACGATAAATCTTTTTGTGATTATCATTAGTAGGTTGTACTTTACCTCGTTTTAGCATGGTAAAATCAAAAGCTCCGGTATTGTAATAAGAGTTTAGCAAGCGAATAAAACGACCTTGCGAGTGATATCTGTTCTTGCTAAACTTACCGGTTTTTGTACAGATCACATCGTCAGCATAGGTTTGACCAAAGTCGGGATTATATTCTGTGATGCCTTTTTCTTTACAGAAGGCTTTGAATCGACGAATAACACCTTTGTAATTAAAGATAGTGTGCTCATGATACCCAACTTCGGCTAGTGCATCCAATAATACGTTGCAAATCATGTCAATGTTCATTTTGAAGTACCTCCTTTATATTTGGTACTTCAATTATAAAATACTATGCCGAAAAAATATATTACCGCTAATATCCAAGTGAGTTCGCAAGATTTTTCGGCATAGTTTTTTCTTCGGTATAGTCTGAATTATACCGAATTCAGCATAATAGTGATCGTGGATTTCAATACACTAGCAAGATATTTCAAAAGAAACTTAAAAAACAAGAAATGGAGCAATCAATGTCTAGGGTTGGACATTGTATTGATAATGGACCAACAGAAGGATTTTGGGGAATTATTAAAGCAGAAATGTATCATATGTATGAAATAACAGATGAAGCCACCTTAAGATTTGCAATCAAGGATTATATACGCTTTTATAGTGAAGAACGCCTACAGGACAGATATCATTGCAAAACACCATTAGAGGTGCGTCAAGAAGCATTGTCTTCAGATATACCGACAGAATACCCTATTCCTGAGAATAAGCGAATCAACAAATATAAAGAAAAATGGTGTGCGTAGAAAAATGCCTACACTTTAAAACGAAATGTAGGCATTCATATGCACTCAATTTTAGATATTTCACCTGTCTACTTGACAAGGGGCATATCAAACGGGAGTGTTTTTTGTATGGTGAATTATTCTAATTCTTCAGTCTCGGCTGTTTCTGTACTTCTACAGCGACTTTGTTCATCTATTTGGTCTGGGAATAGTTGTGGGAATGAAGAACAAATAGGTGAAATTTCTGCGGATAAAACAGGGAATCCAGTTGATAGAACACAAAGCTGTACTGGAACTATTATTTTCTTTTCACAGGTTACGCATAAAGCAATAATTAAGTTTGCTCTAACTGTGCCAGTTTCAGGATCAACGAAAAGATCTCTCATAATACTGTTTGTAGCTAATCTGGATTCACAGTTTATATTACAAAACTCTGTAAATCTTGGTAAAAATGCTGTGTCAAATACTGATGGCATACAAAGCTGGAAGAAGTTTGTAAGAATCAATGGATTTCCATCTCTTGCAACAGGAACATTAGCAGATAAAGTAACTTTGCATTGTTTATCACAATCATCTGTATAAAGAACATCTATCTCCACTACTACATTTCCAGTAATATCAATATTTTGAGTTCCGAAAATAGGAGTTCCTTTATCTCTCTCATCACATTCATCTGTATCAGTATATATCATTGTTTCAGAAGGTGTACCATCGGGTCCAATTACCTCAATAGGTCTTCCTGCGCCATCTTCTACTATTTCTGCACCAGAAAGTGTAGTTGTAGGATTAGCGGTTAGATTTCTTGCATCGTTAATATTAGCAGGATTGAAAAACTTTTTACATCTAATATCAAGTATTTTTGTAATTCTTGCTCCTGCTCCTAAAGCAGGTCTAAACTGTTGTCCTGCCACTGTTCTTAATCCTTGTAAGTTAAACAACGCTGCATCATATACTTTCTGAACATAAATCGGTTCAGTTCTTACCCTTCTTAGCGTTCCATCCCAGTTACATCCGGTGGTAGCTGTACAGCATCTATCTGGAAGGGCAAGATTAAGTTGCGGCGAATTATTATGTGTCATTATATTACCTCCCTATTAATTGTTTAGGATAACTGTTCTCAATGCTAGTATATTCGTTACAAAAAAATCTGTTACAAGAGATATAAAGAAATTGGCATATATTATTTTTCTATAAAATATAGTATAGAAAAGCTGGGTTTAATACAAGGAAGGTGATATAAGTGTCATTTGCAAATCAAAAAAGTGTGTTGTTACATGATGATAAAGGAAATATATATAATATTTATTGGAACGAAGGAAAAATCATATTTAACTTTTTTGATAAGTCGAAAGGTAAATATGAAAACAATACAGTTGTAGATGGGGCAACTATGGAATTTGACTGTTTAATAGATAAGGGTGAAATTTATTTAATACTACAAAAGAATAATGGACAGTTGTTATTAATGACAAGAAAAGATGCTAGTTGGGATACCAGTGAACTATCAAAGGAAAATCAACCTGAAGTTTACAACCTAAATATTGTTAACAATAAGACACTTCATATAATCTATTGTGTCTCCTCCTATGAAAACAAAAGTGTATATAGAATGTATCATCATTATTTAGATAATAATGAATGGAAAACACAGCAAGTAGTAGATATTAGAGTCAAAAGTATACTAAATCCATTTCAAATTATTAAAACTAAAGATGAAATAATAGTAGGATTTTATGATTTTCATGAAATTGAAGAACAAATTTTTATTAAGAAATTTGATGCAGAAAATAGGCTTTGGAAAAATGCAATTAGACTTACCTCGGGAGATTGGGAAAAACTTTATTTAGATGTATTTATGCAAAAACCTAACATTATACATTTAACCTACAGTGAATTTTACGAGGGTAATTTAATAGTAAAATATGAAAAATATAAACTATCTGATCAAAAGGCAATAAAGGTTTTGGAAGAAAAGATATCAAATCCAACAAATTGTTCTCATCCAACATTTATATGGATGAAGGAGCGACTGTGGGTATGCTGGACTGAGCATGATCAGGTTTCCAGTTGTTATTCAATGGATGAAGGTTTAACTTGGAGTAATCCTTATCTTTGGAAAGAATCAAAGAGTATAAATTTCTTTAGACATAAATTTGAAACAAATGACGAAAATATTAAAGCTTACTATAGCTTTAATAATGCTTTTGGTAAAGGGTATCCAGAATACTCTTTTATAGGATTTGGTGATACTGCTCAAGCTACGGAAATAGCAATAAATAAAAAAAAAAATACAGAATCAGAGGGTTATAAGGAAGAAAAAAATCAACCAAAAACAAATATAAAAGAAATTAAATCTTCCAAATTAGAAGTATCTAAGAGTGATGAAATAGAAAAACTAGAAAAGCTGGCTGAAGATTTAAAAAGGTTGGAAGAGAGAATCGATAGTATAGAGGACTATATTAATAGAAGAAGAAGAGGTCTTTTATTTAATCCTAGAAACAATTAAATACTAAAAGAACAACAATAATAATGGGAGAGCACTGAAAAAGTCTTTGGTTTTGTCATTCTGAATGTAATATAGTGAAATGAAGAATCTTGAAAATTGCGCAAACCCTAAGATTTTTCGTTACATTCAGAATGACATTTTCGAAGAGTTGTCTTATTTTTTGACCTTTCAGTGGTCTTGAGAATGTGTTTATATTGTGTTTTTAAAATAATAAAATTGGATAAATAAAACGAAAATATTGCATAATAAAAATAAAATAATTAAAAAATGTTTGTAATTATGCTAGAAGATGGATATAATGGTAAAGAATGATTAAAGGAAGGTGAATTAATAGAGTGGAAAATATGATTTTGTTTAAGGATTTACAATTGAAAAAGGAGATAATCCAGGCCATAGATGACTTGGGATTTGAAGAACCTACTCCTATTCAAAAGTCGGCAATACCAATGATGATGGATGGAGAAGACATTATTGGACAAGCGCAAACTGGTACTGGAAAAACAGCTGCATTTGGCATACCTATATTGAACAATATAAATGATCAATCCAAAGTACCTCAAGCTTTGATTTTAACTCCAACTAGAGAGTTGGCAATACAAATAACTGATGAACTTAGAAAGTTTTCTAAATATCTGCCTAAGATTCGTCCTTTGGCTGTATATGGAGGACAACCTATAGAAAGACAGATAAAGGCTCTTAAATCAGGGGTGCAAATAGTTGTAGGAACTCCTGGAAGATTATTAGATCATATTCGCAGGAAAACTATTAAGCTTAATGATATAAAGATAGTAGTACTGGATGAAGCTGATCAAATGTTGGACATGGGTTTTTTAGAAGATATAGAAAGCATATTTAATGAAACGCCTAAAGAAAGACAAACTGTACTTTTTTCTGCTACAATACCAAAAGAATTAAAGGGTATTGCAAAAGATTATCAAAATAATCCTAAAACAGTAAGGGTTGTTCATGAGGCATTAACGGTGCCACTTATAGAGCAATACTATTTTGAAGTAAGACCATCTGAAAAATTAGAGGTTTTAGCTAGATTATTAGATATGGAAAAGGAAGGATTATCAGTAATCTTTTGCAGAACAAAAAAAGGTGTAGATGAATTAGTGGAAAGTCTTCAAAGTAGAGGATATTTTGCAGAGGCTATTCATGGAGATTTAAAACAAGTCCAAAGAGACAGGGTTATGAAAAAGTTTAGAGATGGAACTATTGAACTATTAGTTGCTACAGATGTAGCAGCTAGAGGTATAGATGTGGAAAATGTCTCTAGGGTTATTAATTATGATATTCCTGAAGACCTTGAGTATTATGTACATAGGATAGGAAGAACTGGAAGGGCTGGTAAAGCAGGGATTTCCTATACTTTTGTTACAGGTAGACAGATAGGCTTGTTAAAGAGTATAGAGCGTTTTGCTAAGACTAAAATTAGAAGAAAAAAAATCCCTACATTAACTGATTTAGCAGAAAGACAAAAAGAATCATTTAAACAACGTATAATTAGCACAATAGAAGAAGGTCATCTAGGCGCATATATGAATATGGTAGAATTGATTTCCGAGGAATATAGCTCTATAGATGTGGCTGCAGCTCTTGCTAAAATTGTTATGGAGAAGGAAAGAGTTGGAATAATCGAAGAAGGCAAGGATATATTTGAAAATCAAAAAGATGGTGATGGCGATTCAGTGAGAGTATTCCTTAATGTTGGAAAAAGGGATCGTATAAGAGTAGGAGACATAGTTGGAGGAATCGCAAATGAAGGAAAGATTCCTGGAAATAAGATAGGTAATATAGATATGTTCGACAAATATACCTTTGTTCAAATACCGAAAGATAATGCCGATAAGGTAATAAAAAAGATCAATAAAATGCGTATAAAAGGGAAAAAGGTCAATGCTGAGTTGGCTAATAGTAAATAGACAAAGAATTTTCTTTGTCTATTTTCTTTTAACATAGTTTAAAGTCTAGATTTACTGTAGGTATAAATTAATTCATACCTACTCAATAGATTTGGATATTTTCAGAATTTCCTTTATAATAAATACATAGAATATGTATAATTACTTTTATACTGGAGGGGGAAAACATGGGTTCTCTTTTTAAAAGAATAATGGCAGTTCCTAAGATGTTAAAAGATCCCAGTGTTAAGTTTAGTCATAAATTGTTGATAGTAGCAGGTGTAGTATATCTATTTAGCCCTATAGATATTGTCCCAGATCCTATACTAGGATTTGGATTAATAGATGATGCAGCGGTATCGGTTTATATTATTTCAACGATTAAAGACGAGCTAGATAAGTATATTTTAGATAATAAAAAAGTGAAAGTTAAAAAAGAAAAAATAATAGACAATGTGGATTATAAAATAGAAGACGAATAAATTCAGCATGTAAATATTATTGAGAGGTGAAAAAATGGAAAAAAGTATAAAAGAGATATTATATAGTGAAGAAATTATAAAAGAAAAGGTGGCAGAGCTAGGGAATAAGATTGCTAAAGATTATCATGGAAAGGAGCTTCTTATAGTAGGAGTTTTAAAAGGAGCTAGTGTATTTATGGGAGATTTAATTCGAAAAATTGATATTCCTGTAAAAATTGATTTTATGGCTGTGTCCAGTTATGGACTTTCCACTGAAAGTTCAGGGGTGGTAAAAATAATTAAGGATTTAGATGAAAGTATAGAAGATAAGCATGTACTTATTATTGAAGATATAATTGATACAGGTTTAACTCTACACTATTTGTGTGAAAATTTATTATCTAGAAAACCAAAAAGTTTAAAAATATGCACACTGTTGGACAAGCCGGAACGTCGTAAAGTGGATATAAAAGTAGATTATAAAGGATTTGACATTCCAGATGAGTTTATTGTAGGCTATGGAATAGATTATGCTGAAAAATATAGAAACCTTCCTTACGTTGCAACATTGTGGAATTAAGTTACTAAATATTTAAATTAAAAGAATAAAATATAATAGAAATTCTTATACTAATATGGAAAATCATATAGTTAGAGGAGTGATTAAAAATGGATAAGTTTGAAACAATTAAAGAAAATTTTGAAAATGCTAGTGTGGATGGAAAAATAGAAATCTACACAACAACACAAGGGTTATCAGTTGACCAATTTAAGGAGTTATTAAGAATGTTTCCACTACAGCACTTAGATAAGCTTGAAAGGGCTATGGCATAAGTTTAAATTAGAAAAAGCTAGATAATTAATTTAAAGTTATCTAGCTTTTTTTATAGATTTCAGATAAAAAATGTTTATAAAAGTACTATTAGGATATCTATATGTATATAAATATAAAATGAAAAATGAAAGGATGAAAAAATAAAATGAAACTATTTAAATGTTCAGCTTGTAACTTTGTTTATACTGGAGAAGATGCTCCAGAAAAATGTCCTAAATGTGGAGCGCCAAAAGAAAAATTTGTTGAGTTAAATGAAGAAGAGACCACAAAGCTTGTTAGGTCAGAATTTACAAATGGATTACATATGGAATTATATAATGTATTACAAGAAGTAGAAGATATTTCTGAAGCTGGTATAGAAGATGATTTAGATCCAGGATGTGTTGCAATATTTGAAAAGGGTAAAGAACAGGCAGTGTTATTAAGAAAAATGATATCTGCAGAACTAGAAATACACATGAAGAAAAATAAATGGGGTGTAGAATAAAAGTAGGTATGAATGAATTTATACTTAGAGTAAATGTAAAATTGAAACTATATTAATAAAAAAAGAGCAATTAATTGCTCTTTTTTATATAATTTAATACTTTTTCCCATCCCACTGGAATAGGAGTACCTTCGGCAATGTAATCTACTAAATACTTTGATTCAGTTGTTGTTATAAATTTTGCAGGAATTGACAAGGTATATCCCTTGCTAGTTAATAGTTTTTTTAGGTTTTGTCTTTCTCTTATGATAGATGATGGATTTTCTGGCTCTTTTTTCTTACTTGTATCAGATAGAACACGATTTTTAATTGCAGAGTTGTATTTATTTTCTTTTTCTAATTGAGAATACCTTGAAATTGCATTTTGCACATATTGCACTAAGGATTCTGCAAACTCTTTATCTTTTTCAAGATGGGGATTATCCGTAAGCCAACTGGGTTTAGGATTTTTGGTTAAAATGGATTTAACAAATACATCATATTTAAGAGATCCACTTTTTAAACCTTTGTAATACTTTCTTATATTTCTTTTTATTTGGTTATGAAGTTCTAATCTAGTATGATCTGATAAATTTGATATCCTCACTAAAAAACCTCCTAATTATATTAATATATATTATTGCCAAAATTTTAGAGTTCATATCATAGTTTGAATAGATAATTTAAAACAAGGCAAAAATGGAATATAATAAGTGTTTATGGAGGAATATTATGGACAAGATTAGTGAGGTTATTAAGTTTTTTAATAAGCAGTATAGAATTCAGGCAGAAAAGAATCGAACTAATAGAAAGCTAAAAAAATACTATACTGAGTCAAAACAAGATAAAAGAGGTAATGTAGCAAAGGTTTTAGATTATATAGGAATAAGAATAATCATTTTCTTTGTAATTACTCTTTTGATATTAGTTCAATACGATAATATATATTTAAGTATATTAGCTGCTTTAGTTGGCACCACTGGGTTTCATATAGTAAGTATTTTATTAAGAAATAAAAAAGCTCAAAAAGTCATTTATAATAAAAGAAAATACTTTGCTAGTCAGAAAGTATATAAAGAAATTATGAGTAAAGGAATACTTGAATTTGAAGAATATATTAAAATAGTATTGAATAAGTCAGCTATTAATATAAAAAAAACATTGCAAATTAATGAAAGAAATATATTAATGTTTTCTACTTTTAAAAATACAGATGTTTTAATTATTTGTAAAAAGTATAATCAAGATATAAGTGTGCTTTTAAAGGAAATGGAAGAATTCTCTGAAATTATGAGAAGAGAAAATTATTCAAATGGAATAATCATTACTACCTCAGATTTCACTAAAGAGTCTCAGGTATATTTGGAAAAAAATTTTATTGCTCAAAAAATAACTCTTATAGATAAGGAAAAGCTACTAAAGATCATAGAAAATGTAGGATTATTCCCAACTATTAAAGAAATTGATGAATATACTGTAGATAAAATTGAAAAAAAAGAAAAGCGTTTAATAGCATATAGAGCTTTGTTTTTAGCTCAAAGTAAAACTAAAAGTTATATTTTTTTGGCACTGTTACTATTAATTTGGACTAGATATACTGTATTCCCAGTATATTACTTTTCAATATCTATTTTGTTATTTGTATTGGCAGGAGTAACCTTTTATAGTAATATGAAAAAAAGGAAAGAAAATGTTAAAGAGTTTACCTTTGATGAAATGATATAGATAAAGAGGTGTTAAATATGAAAGCAATAGCAATAATGGGGAGTCCTAGAGCTGGAATGAATACAGATGTACTCTTAGATAATGTTATAAAAGGTCTTGAAAGTGCCCAAGTAGATGTGGAAAAAATAAGTTTAAAGGATCTTCATATATCTCCATGCATAGGCTGTTATGCCTGTTCTAAAACAGGAAGATGTTTTATGGAGGATGATATGACCCCTATATATGATAAGTTTAATGAAAGTGATATTATAGTAGTTGCATCACCTATGTACTTTAATACAGTAAGCAGTTTAACAAAAATTATGATAGATAGATGTCAAGCCTTCTGGTCTAGTAAGTATATCCTGAATAAGTCGTCTATTGATAAGTCAAAGAAAAGGAAAGGGATGTTTTTATGTACTGCAGGTGCACCTTCCCATGGTAAAGACGGTTTTCTTGGGGCTACAATGGTAATGGATTTATTTTTCAAAGCAGTTAATGCAGATTATGAAGAAAATATTTTGCTAGAAAATACAGATGAGGACTTTATACCAGATAGAGAAGATGTCTTAGAAGAAGCCTTTAATAAAGGAAAAGAAATAGCAGTATTTTAATTTGAATATAAATTGTGAAAATTATATTTGTTTATTTGATTTTTTATTATATAAAGGTTATAATGTATGCGAGTTTATTACATAAAATTCTATTTAATATATAAGAGGGGGTATATTTATGTCAAAAAATTTAGTGCCAGTTGGTTTATCAAACAGACATTTACATGTAAGTAGAGAACATCTAGATGTTTTATTTGGAGAAGGCTTTGAACTGACAAATTTTAAAGATTTATCTCAACCTGGGCAATATGCTACAAATGAAAAAGTTGATATTGTAGGTTCAAAGGGGACATTAAAAGGTGTTAGAATACTTGGCCCTACAAGAAAAGAAACACAAATTGAAGTATCTCTAACAGATGGATTTGTTTTAGGTGTAAAACCGCCAGTTCGAGATTCAGGAGACTTAAATGATAGTCCAGGTGTGACAATTGTAGGACCTAAAGGCGAAGTTGTTTTAGAAAAAGGTGTAATAGCAGCTGCAAGACATATACATATGCACACATCAGATGCAGAGAAATTTGGAGTAAAGGATAAAGATATTGTAAGTGTTAAAGTTGGGGGAAAAAGAGGTTTAGTATTTGATAATGTCCTTGTGAGAGTGAATCCTGAATATGCTCTTGAAATGCATGTAGATATAGATGAGGGAAATTGTGCTCAAATTAAGAACGGGGACACTTTAGAGGTAATAAAGTAGTTGGAGGAAAATATGAATTTAGCCCAATATATAGATCATACTGTTTTAAAAGCAGATGCAAGAAAAGAAGATATTATTAAAGTTTGTAATGAGGCTATTAAGCACAACTTTTATTCAGTGTGTGTAAACTCATGCAATGTTACTTTAGTAAAAAGTTTACTACAAGATACAAGTGTAAAAACTGTTTCAGTAGTAGGATTTCCTCTAGGTGCAATGGATATAGAAGCAAAAGGCTTTGAAGCAAAAATAGCAGTTGGAAATGGTGCTGATGAGATAGATATGGTTATAAATATTGGTGCTTTAAAGGATAAAGATTATGAATTTGTGCTTAAGGATATTAAAAATCTCCTTGCTCAAATTAACCATAAGGCAATTCTTAAGGTTATAATTGAAGTCAGTTTGTTAAGTAATGAAGAAAAAACTATGGCTTGTAAGCTTTCTAAAGAAGCAGGAGCTCATTTTGTAAAAACATCTACTGGATTTTCTACTGGGGGTGCAACAGTAGAGGATGTAAAATTGATGAAAAGCTTAGTAGGAAGTGAAATGGGAGTGAAGGCTTCAGGTGGTATAAAAAATAAGGATATAGCCCTTAAGATGATTCAAGCAGGGGCTACAAGGATAGGAGCTAGTTCTTCAGTTGCAATTATTAAAGGCTAGACTTATATAAATTAAGATAGTTTAAATATTAGGTGCGAATAAATTCGCATCTATTTTTATTACCTAAAAAAATTTATTGTAGGTATGAATTTATTCGTATCTATATTTATTTTTTTGTTTTAAAAGGATATTTAAGGGTATATGTAGAAATACTATTCATTACAAAAATTTAATAATTTTAAGGAGGCTTTAAATGGAGAGAAACAGGAGCAGAGAAATTTCACTTAAAAGAGCAAATGAGTTAAAAGAAAAAATTGATGGTTTTTTGGAGATTAGGGAAAAGATTCCTAAAGGGCTAGAACAAAGGGATGTTTTAGAAAAAAGGAAAAAGAGAATACTCCAAATTCTAGGTGGAAATGAATCGGACTGGTCTGATTATCAATGGCAGCTAAAAAACAGGATTACAAATATAGAGACTCTTAGTAAATTCATTAATTTAACCCCTAAAGAAAAAGAACAAATTGTTGAAGTAGGTTCAAAATTTAGATGGGCAATATCCCCTTATTACTTATCTCTTATCTCACCAGAGGATAAATATGATCCACTTAGATTGATGTCTATACCTACTCATCAGGAGTTAGAAGATTGTTGTGATATTCTTGACCCAATGAGTGAAGAATTCACAAATCCAGCTGGGAGCATAACCAGGCGCTACCCTGATCGTTTGATAATCAATGTGACAAATGAATGTGCTATGTACTGCAGACATTGTCAAAGACGGAGAAATATAGGAGAGCAAGACATCCCAAAAACTAAAGCTATTCTTCAAGAATCAATCGATTATATAAGAGAAAATACAGAAATAAGGGATGTACTTATAACAGGAGGAGATCCCTTAACCCTTTCAGATAAAACTTTAGAATGGATTATAAGCCAACTAAAAGATATACCTCATCTTGATTATATTCGGCTGGGTACTAGAACCCTTGTCACCATGCCTCAAAGAGTTACAGATGAATTTTGTAACATGATAAAGAAATATCATCCTATTTATATTAATACACACTTTAATCATCCTATGGAGATAACCCCTGAAACAAAGGCTGCCTGTGAAAAATTAGCTTCAGTGGGAGTTCCTTTAGGAAATCAAGCTGTTTTATTGAATGGAGTTAATAATAACAAATATATCATGAGAGTTTTAAATCATGAGCTGTTAAAGTGTCGAGTAAAACCTTACTATATTTTCCATGGTAAACATGTAGCTGGAACTACCCATTTTAATACTTCTATAGACGATGGTATTGAAATTATGGAATATTTACGAGGACGTACATCTGGGCTGGCAATTCCTACGTATATTCTTAATGCACCTAACGGAAAAGGAAAGACCCCTTTATTTCCAAGCTATGTAATTTCAAGAGGTCCAGGTTATATAACTATTAGAACCTGGGAAGGTGAAGTTATGGATTATGAAAATCATGATACTATAGATATAAAAGAATTATTGTAAATAAAATTATTATAATCAATGGTTCCCTAAATTGTCTTGCAATAGGGAACTAAATTATTTTTTGAAAGCTTTATATTAAGTATAAATAGTATTTTTTAGCCTATAAATATCCATTGGGTGAAAAGGAAATAATACTTATAGAGGTGAGTAAATTGAAATTATTTATACCTGATAAGGCATATATAAATCCCAAAAGTTTACAATATGATACAGGAGTAATTCTAAAAGAAAAACTGGAGAATTTAAATATCCCTATAATTAAATCAAGAAAAGTAGAAATACAGGGTAAATCACCAATTGAGAGTTATGCTAAGTCAAAGAAAACCATATATATAACAGTAAATAATGAAAAAAAACTAAGGCAATGTAGACCATCAGCTGATTATCAATTTTCTTTATCTAGCTCGTGTCCTGGACATTGTGAGTATTGTTACTTGCAAACGACACAAGGTGAAAAGCCTTTTATGAAGGTGTTTGTAAATGTTGAGGAAATATTAAGGGTTATTCAAGATCATATTGATAAAAATTTACCTGATAATACTACTTTTGAATGCGGAAGTATAACCGATCCCATAGCCTTAGAACATCTAACAGGAAATTTCAAAAAATGTGTGGAATTTTTTGCAAACAGTGAAAATGGTAGACTTAGAGTTATTACTAAGTACGACAATGTAGATTCTTTTTTAGATATAAATCATAATAATCATACAAAATTTAGGTTTAGTATAAACACTAAATATGTTATAGATAAATTTGAACATAACACAGCTCGTTTTATAGATAGAATAAATGCTTCAAGAAAAATTGCAGAAGCTGGATATCCTATTGGATTTATAATTGCCCCTATTATGCTATATGAGGGTTGGAAAGGCGAATATAAAGAATTATTAGACGAGTTAAAGTCTCAATTAAAGAATTATGAAAAAGAAATAACATTTGAATTAATCCAGCACAGATTTACCTCTACTGCTAAAGAACTTATACTCACTAGATTTCCACAAACTAAATTGGATCTAAATGAAGAAAACAGACAGTTGAAATGGGGACCTTATGGTAAGTTTAAATATGTCTATCCAAAAGAGAAAAGTAATGAAATGAAAGAATACATTTCTGAGCTGATTACTAACAACTTTAAGAATGCTAATATTGAATATTTTACATAATAATTTATTCTATATTTAAATAGTATAAATTATCTTGGGATTTTATCTTAAACACAGTATTAATGCTAGCTTATTAGTAAAATACAGTATTAATTATAATTGCCATAAGGATATTATATATTGAAATGATATGTATTACTTTTATAAATGATGATATACTGATTTTACTAAGGAGTATTACTTTAGTTAATAAAAAAATATACAAACGCAGACAAATGTAATAAAATATACTCATAAAAGGGAGTGAGTATATTTGAATAATAATCACTATAAACCAAGCGAATTTGCAGAACTGATAAATATATCAGTGAGAACATTGCAAAGGTGGGACAACGAAGGTATATTAAAGGCTTTTAGAACGCCATCTAATAGAAGGTATTACACTTATGACCAATATCTTTCTTATATGGGTATAAAAAGCAGTGAAGTGAAAAGAAAAACTGTCCTATATGCGAGAGTTTCGACATCCAATAAAAAAGATGATTTGAAAAATCAAGTAGATTTTCTTAGACAATATGCCAACGCAAAAGGAATAATTGTAGATGAAGTTATTGAGGATTATGGGAGTGGACTAAACTACAATCGGAAAAAGTGGAATAGGCTTATGGATGAATGTATGACGAATGAAGTAGACAAAATCATCATCACACACAAAGATAGGTTTATTCGTTTCGGATATGAGTGGTATGAAAGATTCTTAAGCAAGTACGATACAAAGTTGATTGTAGTCAACAATGAAAGTCTTTCGCCATCAGAAGAGTTAGTTCAAGATATCATTTCAATACTCCATATATTCAGTTGCAGAATCTACGGTCTAAGGAAATACAAGAAAAAAATCAGAGAGGATGAAGAGATTGATAAGAGCATACAAAACAGAGATTGACCCGACTAAAGAACAAATACAAAAAATTAATCAAGGGATGGGTATTTGCAGATGGTTGTACAATCAATATCTAGCTAAAAATCAAGAAAAGTATCAGCAATTCAAAGAAGAGTTAATTGATAAAAAACAAGCCTTTATAAGTGCCAATGAGTTTGATAAATACATTAACAAACAAGTTAAAGTGCAAGAAGAATTCAGTTGGATTGACAAATGTGGCAGTAAGGCTAGAAAAAAAATCATATGTAATGCTGAAAATGCTTATAAAAGATTTTTTAATGGAAAAGGTGGCTTTCCCAAGTTTAAGAAGAAAAACAGGCAAGAAGTAAAGATGTACTTTCCTAAAAATAATAAAGGAGATTGGACAATTGATAGGCATAGGATTCAAATACCAACCCTAGGAAAAATCAAACTTAAAGAAAAAGGATATATCCCAACCAATAAAATAGTGAAAAGTGGTACTATCTCGCAAAAGGGAAATAGGTACTTTGTTTCTGTACTAATAGAGGAAGATTTCCACAGTGAATTAAGCCCAACGAAAAATGAAGGTTTAGGCATAGATGTTGGTATCAAAGAATTGGCAATATGCTCTAATGAAGTATTTTTCAAGAATATAAACAAGACAAAGCAAGTAAAGAAACTGGAGAAGAAGTTAAAAAGAGAACAGCGTAAACTTTCGAGAAAATACGAAGGTTTAAAGAAAAGAAAAAAATCTGAGAAAGGAGAAGCTACTAGGCAAAATATCCAAAAGCAAATAACTGAAGTACAAAACCTTCATCAAAGACTTGCTAATATTCGGACAGATTATATCAACAAGACCGTTAATTCAATCATCGAGCAAAATCCAAGCTATATAGTGATTGAAGATTTGAAAGTATCTAATTTGATGAAGAACAGGCATTTATCTAAAGCCATATCACAACAAAAACTATATGAATTCAGAGTTAAACTGACCTACAAATGTATGTTAAACAATATAGAACTTAGGATAGTTGATAGATGGTATCCATCATCAAAGATTTGTTCTAATTGTGGTAACATAAATAAAGGTTTAAAGCTAGGAGATAGAGTTTTTAAATGCGAATGTGGTTTAGAGATGGATAGAGATTTAAACGCAAGTTATAATCTTAAAAATGCTGAAATATACAAAATTGCATAATCAAGCAAATGTATATATGTACCGATGGCTAGTCGGGAATTTAAGACCTTTGAGAGTCATATCAAACTGTGGTAGCTACGGCAAAACAGGACTTGTTGAACAGGTAAAAAATCTCGATATGGATATATTTGTCCATATTTTGAGTAGCAGGAGCAAAGTATTATGAAGAAAAAATTGATTTTAATAACTTTAGACAAAGAAACTAAGTATAAATACTTAAAGGATTTAGAATATTTTTTTGGTGATTTAGTAGAAATTCAAGCGTACAGCATTCGAGAAGGATTAGATGAATTAATAATAGGTGATTTAGCTCTGATTACTTCCCCAGTGCTAGTAAATATAGTGAAAAATCATTTGGCAAGTGATATGAATGTTATTTATATGAATAGAACTTTTTTAAGGGATAAGATAAAAGAATTATATAATCTTCCCCAAGGAACTAAAGCCATGTTAGTGAGTAACAATGCAACAGTGGCTTTAGAATGTATATCAGCATTATATGAGATTGGTATAAAACACATTGATATAACACCAGTATCTCCTGAACTTGAAGAAATACCTGAACTTAAAATAGCTATCACTCCCGCCCAATTCAAATATGTACCAAAATCTGTTGAAAGAATAATAAATATTGACTGGAGAACATTGGATTTATCAACTTTAATGGATATTGCAACTGAGTTAGATATTATGAATCCAGAATTAGAAAAAAAAATCGCTATTTATTCAAAAAAAATAATTCCTATAAGTCATGGATTGCATTTTACATTTACTGATAATAGTAAAATGAAGAATCAGATGGAAATTGTTTTAGATGAAATTGATGATGGGGTACTAATAACTGATATAGAACATAATATTTTATACTGTAATAAAGCTACGTATAAAATATTAGGATTAAGTCAAGAAGAGATCAAAAACAATAATATAATGAAAATAATTCCTGAAAAAAGCTTAAGTGAAATTATCCATTTAGAGAGATTTGGAAATGTCTTAGTTAAGCTTAAACAAAAAAACAAAAGTTTTATAATAACAAAACGACCCATAAAGGATTATGAAATAGAAGGTGGGTACGTAATTATTTTAAAAGACATCACAGAAATCGAAAATCTGGAAAAGTATTTAAGAACCGAGCTTGTTAAAAAAGGGTATGTTACAAAATATACGTTTAACTCCATAGTTGGAAATAGTAAAATTATAAAAAGTTGTATTGATAAGGCTAAAAAAATAGCACAAAACGATTCGACAGTTTTAATTTATGGTGAGACTGGAACGGGAAAAGAGTTATTTGCTCAATCTATACATAATGAATCAAAAAGAAAAAATAATCCTTTTGTAGCATTAAATTGTGCTTCGTTGCCTACTCAACTTTTAGAAAGTGAACTTTTTGGTTATGAAGAAGGTGCATTTACAGGTGCTAAAAAAGGTGGAAAAAAAGGATTGTTTGAACTAGCTCATAATGGAACCATTTTTTTAGATGAAATAGGAGATATGCCTCTAAGTATTCAAGTAAAATTACTTAGAGTTTTACAAGAAAAAGAAGTTATGCGTATAGGAGGAAATAGCATAATTCCTGTAAATGTAAGAGTTATAGCTGCTACAAATAAAGAGCTAGACCTTTTAGCAAAACAAGATCAATTTAGAAAAGACTTATATTATAGGTTAAGTGTTTTTGATTTAGAGTTACCCCCTTTAAGAGAAAGAAAAAGTGATATACCATCCTTGATAAAGGATATGTTAGATAACATGGAAATGGGGGATAAGGAGATTGACAATGACTTAATGTATATATTAATAAATCATACTTGGGAGGGAAATATTAGAGAGCTAAGGAATTGTATAGAGTATTTGTCTTATATGGGAGAAAGTGTATTGACAATTAATGATTTGCCTCGAAATATTAAAAAAAGTATGTATAAGGATGTTAATCAAGAAGAAGAGAGTATATTTCCTGAACTTTCAGTTAGGGAAAATATTGTTATAAAATATATACTAAGCATTTTAACATATGCTAATAGTGGTAGACGACAAATCTTGCAAAAATTGATAGATCATAGAATAAGCACATCAGAGTATGAAGTGAGAAAGTTAATAGACTTCTTGAGAGCGAGAGAATATATTTATTGCTCAAAAGGAAGAAATGGAACGGGATTAACTGAAAAGGGAAAAAAACTAGTTGTTAATAATAGTTTGAAATGTGTTAACCCAAGAAAAAATGAGGATAAAGAATTTTAAGTAGTGAATAGTGAAAACAAGGTTAATGGGAAGACAATGGGTAGTAAATGGGATTTAAATCCCATTTACTACCCATTGTTTTTTGTGTTTATTACAAAACCAGAGAAATAATACGAAAATTCCACATATTAATTGTTGGCATGATAATCGCTTTATAATTAAATAAGCTAAATATATTTAAAATAAGATTAAATTTATAAAAGAATGGAGAGAAATGATGGATATAAACACAAATTTTAATAAAGAAGTCCAAAGCATTGAAAACGAACTCATTATGATTAGAAGACAATTGCATAAATATCCTGAACTGAGCAACCAAGAATATAGTACTACTGAATTTATAAAAAACAAGCTACTTGAGTATGGAATAGAAATAGAACAATCTTTGTCTGGAACAGGAGTTGTTGGAATCTTAAAGTGTAACCCAAATGGAAGAACAATTGGTGTAAGAGCAGATATTGATGCATTGCCCATTAGTGAAGATACAGGTTTAGAATATTCTTCTGCTAATGATAATATAATGCATGCATGTGGTCATGATATCCATACAACTGTAGTATTAGGTTGTGCTAGAGTTTTAAGTAAAATGAAAGCTAGCCTTAACGGAAATATAAAATTTATATTTCAACCTGCTGAAGAGATAGGAACAGGAGCTAAATATATGATTGATTCAGGAGTGCTTGAGAATCCAAAGCTTGATGCAATAATGGGTCTGCATTGTTGGCCTGAAATACCTTCAGGGACTATAGGAGTAAGAAATGATGCACTTATGGCATCAGCAGATTTATTAAAAATTAGAGTTTATGGGAAACAAGCACATGCTGCTCATCCTCACAAAGGGGTTGATCCTATAGTGATAACTGCTCAAATAATAAATAGTTTACAAACTATAGTATCTAGAGAAATTTCACCTGTTGATTCAGTGGTAATTACACTAGGCGAAATTAAAGGTGGGACTGCACAAAATATTATTCCGAATTTAGTTGAATTAACAGGAACAGTTCGAACTCTAAATCATAAAACAAGAAAAGAAATGCCTGAAACTATTAATCGAATTGTTAAGGGAGTTGCTCAATCAATGAGGGGAGATGCAGAAGTAGATTATACTTTTCAAACTGCTCCAGTAATTTCTAACCCTGATATGGTTGAATTGGTTGCCAAAAGTGTCAAGGATACTATTGGAGAAGATAAGTTGATCTATTTAAAAAATCCTTCAATGGGTACAGAAGATTTTGGATTTTATTTAGAAAAAATTCCAGGTGTTTTCTTTAGATTAGGAACTTGCAATACAGATTTTGAAGAAGAATTACCACTGCACAATTCAAAATTAGTTTTTGATGAAAAAGCTATAGGGGTTGGAGTTACTGTGATGTGTAATGCAGTTTATGAATATCTCTTAATGTCAAATGCTGATACTAAGATGGTTGAAGGGGGTGTAATAAAAACCTCTTGATAATTTATAGTTAAATTTTAAAATGATTAGTAGTTAAATTAATATTTTAAAGGAGGAATTGACGTGAAAAGAACAGTTGTAGTAATTTTAACTTTGTGCCTTATATTAGGTAGTATTGTAGGGTGTACTCCATCGGAACCAACAGAGAACAATGGTGATTCTAAGGAAGGGTCAGAATCAAAAGAAGTTTATGAATTAAAACTAGGCTCAAAAATGCCTGAAACCAATCCAGAATCAAAAGCTGTGGCAAAGTTGATAGAATTAGTTGGAGAAAGAAGTGAAGGTAGATTAAAGATTGTACCTTATTATGGAGAAAGTCTTGGAAACTTAAACACTCAACTTGAAAATGTAATGATGGGAACACAAGATATGTATATAGAAAGTTATTCCCACTATGTTAAATGGGTTCCAGATTTTGCTGTTCACTCTATACCATATCTGTTTAATGGACCTGACGAGTATAGGGAATTTCTTTTAAGTGATATAGAAAAAGAAATGGAACAACAGCTTCTTGATAAAACAGGTATGAAAATATTAAATACAGAAAAAAACTGGATAAGAGGGCCATATAGAGTTATAGTTTCTAAAGAGCCAATCTTAGCACCAAAAGATCTTGATGGTGTTAAACTTAGAATGGCAGATTCTAAGCTGCTTAGTGAAGTTTGGAATCAACTTGGAGCTAATGTTATCAATCTTGCATGGTCAGAAGTATATCTTGCTTTGCAACAAGGTGTTGTTGAATCTGTAACATCTCCAGTTAGTCTTTTGTATGCAAATAAATTTACAGAAGTATGTAAACATGTAACTAGAACTGATGAATATAATCAGCAATTAGCTATTGTTATTAATAATAAAAAATTTGAAAGCCTACCAGAAGACCTAAAGAACATATTAGTAGATACAATTAATGAAGTTGGAGAGTATGAATCTCAATTGATTGAAGAAGCAACACAAAGAGATTTAGATAAAATGAAAGAAGAACATAATATGGAATTTCATGAGCCGGATATAACTCCATGGCTTGAAAAAATGAAAGTGATTTTTAAAGATTTAGAAGAAAAAGAATTAATACCAGGAGAAACTGTACAAAGAATTTTAAAATGGCAAGAAAGTAAATAAAGTGATAATACACAGGGGGAAAAGCTATTTTTCCACCTGTGTAAATTCATTATATGAGGGGAGATAAAATGCTTAGTAAAATTCAGAGACATCTAAAGGCTGTAAATGATAAAATAGAGAAATTTCTCCTTTGGAGCTCATCAGTGATGTTTGTTGTAATGATAGGATGTAATGCAATAGAGATATTTACTAGAACAGTCTTTTCTTACTCTTTTAGTTGGGTACAGGAATTATCAGTTCTTTTACTAGGTACAATTGTTTTCTTTGGAGGGTGTGTAGTTTTTAGAAGGAAAAAAGATGCTACTGTAACTTTTCTTATAGAAAAACTTCTACCAACGAGAATAATAAAAATACTTATGTTTATTTATAATCTAACTATAATATTTTATCTAGTAATATTAACTAATTATGCTGTGAAATTACAATCACTACAAGCTATGGCTGAAGCTGTGTATTTGCCAATAACAATGAATTGGTTTTCATTTCCAATTATAATATTTGCCATTGTAAGTGCACTTGCATTTATTGAGCATAATATTGAAATTATAACCAATTTTGATGGGAAAGGAAATGTGCTATGATATCTATTGTATTATTACTTTCATTTGTAATTTTATTAATGCTAGGAGTTCAGGTAACCTTTGATATGGGATTGGCAACATTTTTAGGATTAGCTGTTGGAGGATATGATCTTCAAATTATACCTCAAATAATGACAAGAGCTATATCTAATTTTACTCTCATGGCTGTGCCTTTATTTATATTTGCAGGTAATCTGATGAATAGTATGGGATTGACAGAGAGAATTTTTCATTTTGCAAGAGCTGTTGTTGGACATGTAAGAGGCGGTCTTGCACATGTTAATGTAGTAGCAAGTATGATATTCGCGGGGATGTCTGGTTCTGCAGCTGCTGACTGTGCAGGATTAGGATTAATAGAAATAGAAGCAATGACAAATGCTGGATATAGAAAACCATTTAGTGCAGGTGTAACAATAGCATCATCTACAATAGGACCAATAATACCTCCAAGTATAGGGTTTATAGTATACGGTGTAATAGCAGAGGTTTCTATAGCAAAATTATTTTTAGCTGGATTATTACCTGGGGCACTAATAGCTTTATTATTAAGTTTGACGATATACTGGTTTGCATTAACGGGTAAAGAACCTTGTCCTAGGGAAGAAAAGAAAAGTTTAAAAGAAATTTGGAAAGCTTTTAAAAATGGTATATTAGCATTAATAGCTCCATTAATAATTTTATATGGTATGACTGGGGGTGTAATAACACCTACAGAAGCAGGCGTTATTGCTGTTGTTTATTCTATGTTCGTGGGAATTATATACAAAGAATTTCGATTTAAAGAAATTCCTAGAATATTAACAGAGACTATTTTAGCATCTGCACATATTTTATTATTAGTTGCAATGGCAAGTGTAATGAGTACCTTGATGACACAGGAGAGAACACCTATTTTAGTTGGAGAATGGATAATGTCATTAACAAGTAATAAATATTTAATTCTTTTATTAATTGATGCAGTACTCCTATTTATAGGATGTATTATGTCTGGAACTGCAGCTATGATGTTATTAACACCAATTTTTATTCCTATAGTATCATCATTAGGAATAGATTTGATTCATTTTGGTGTAATAATGGGTTTTGGATTAGTAATAGGAATAGCAACTCCACCAGTAGGAGTTGGACTCTACACAGTTGCAGAAATTTCTGGATTAAAATTAGAAGAAGTTATATCGGGAGTAGCACCATTTTTAATAAGCTTACTAGTGGCATTTATTTTGATTACATTTATACCGTACGTTTCATTGTTATTACCTAATTTGCTAATGTAAACAAAGAAAAATAATAGTGGTGTATGGAATTGGAAAAAGACGAGGGGGAGAAGAAATTGACAAATGAAAGTAAATTTAAGAAGTTTCGTGAATATATAAACTCTGATAAAATACTAGTAGCACCAGGAGCCTATGATGCATTAACTGCTAAAATAATTGAACAGCTAGGATTTGATGTAGTGTATTTTAGTGGAGGAAGTGTTTCTATAAGTCTTTTAGGATATCCAGATATTGGATTGATTAGCTTTGGTGAAATGATGGATCAACTAAGAAATATCGTTAGAGCAGTAGATGTACCAGTTTTTGCAGATGGAGACAATGGGTATGGGAATGCAATAAACGTAAGAAGAACAGTACAAGAATATGAATCTGCAGGAGTGGCTGGTATTCAACTTGATGATTTGAACTTACCTAAGAAATACGCTGAACCAAGTAAACAGATATTATCTATTGAAGAGGTAAGGGGTAAAATTCAGGCGGCAAGTGATGCAAGACAAAACAAAGATTTTGTTATTATATTCCGTACTCTTGCTAGACTAGATCATGGAATAGATGAAGCTATACTTCGTTCTAAAGCTGCCTTAGAAGCTGGAGCTGATCTTATATTTATAGATGGTTTAGAATCTGAAGAAGAGTTCAAAAAAATAAAAGAAGAAATAGATGGACAATTATTAATAAATATGAATGAGAAAGGATTTGCAGCTAACTTCTCATTAGAATATATGGAGAACCTAGGATTTAATATAGCATTATTTCCAGTATCTAGTATTGTTGCTGCTGCTAAAGGAGTTAAAGATGTTTTAGGGGAACTTAAGAAGAACGGTTCAACAAAAAATACAAGAGACAAAATGCTTGAACCTATTGAACTTTACAATTTTGTAGGATTAGAAGATTATAAAGAAATTGAGAAGAAATATCTTCCTTCAAAATAAGAATTATTAAAGCATGTTAATTAATATATATTGTTATCCGATGACTAACAACTCTACAACTCTTATCTCCAAGCTGGAGATAAGAGTTGTAAAGCCCCTGGATAGGTTAAACTAAAATTAAGCTGGAGTTAAAACTCCAGCTTAATTAAGTTTCACTTTATAATGGAGTAGCTATAAAATGGGATAATTATCCTGGTTTATAGCTACTCCATTATACTTTTAATTTTATTTACACATTAAATCTAAATAATATTACATCTCCATCTTTTACTTCATAGTCTTTACCTTCTAGTCTTACAAGACCTTTTTCCTTGGCATTAGCCATACTTCCGGCCTTAACCAAATCATCAAAATCGATTGTTTCTGCTCGGATAAAGCCTCTTTCTATATCTGTATGGATTTTTCCAGCGGCTTGAGGGGCTTTGGTACCTTGTCTAATAGTCCATGCTCTTACTTCTTGAGGGCCTGCAGTTAGGAAACTGATTAAGCCTAAGAGCTTGTACCCAGCTTGAATAAGTAAATCTAGTCCAGAATGAGAAAGACCTAATTCATTAAGGAATTCTACTTTTTCTTCATCATCTAATTCAGCAATTTCCGCCTCGATTTTAGCACATACTGCTACTACTTCAGCATTTTCAGATTTTGCATGTTCTTTTACTTGTTCAACCAAACTGTTATTTCCTTCATTTTCAATTAAATCTTCTTCAGAAACATTAGCTACATATATAATAGGCTTATAGGATAATAATCCAAAGCTTTTAATCATTTCTTGCTCTTCGCTTGATAAATCTAGTGTTCTTACAGATTTACCATCTTCAAGAGTTGATTTAATAAGATTAAGTAAATTTAACTCAGGTAGTAATGATTTATCTGATTTTGCCATTTTTTGCGTTTTTTGTACTCTTCTATCTATTACCTCTAAGTCTGAGAAAATCAGTTCTAAATTAATAGTTTCAATATCTCTAAGAGGGCCTACACTTCCATCTACATGAACAACATTAGAGTCCTCGAAACATCTTACCACATGAACTATGGCAGCTACTTCTCGTATATGGGATAGAAACTTATTTCCTAAGCCTTCTCCCTTGCTAGCGCCTTTTACTAATCCAGCTATATCATAAAACTCTATGGCTGTGGGAACAAGTTTTTTAGAATCGTGTATTTGTCGAAGAACGTCTAATCTTTTATCTGGAACTGCAACTACTCCTATATTTGGTTCTATAGTGCAAAAAGGATAATTTGCAGACTCTGCACCAGCCTTGGTTATTGCATTAAACAGTGTACTTTTTCCTACATTGGGTAAACCGACAATCCCTAATTTCATTATTTATCTCCCTTTCCAATAAATCTGCGTATACATACAAGTTAAATTATAGCCTATTAGAAAAGCTACTTCAACAAAATAAGTAATATTTATTGTTATAATAACAAAAATAGGTTTATTTATACAAAAGAACAAGATTCTTCATTTCGTTACACTGCATTCAGAATGACAGAAAACAAAAGATTCTTCATTTCACTACGCTATATTTAGAATGACAAAAGCAAAAATCTTTACTTATACTCTTTATATAGTTTACATATTTCAGTTGAAGGGAAAATAGAATTAAGTAGGGAGCTGGTGATTATGGATGGGCTTAAGGGACTGAAAAATATTTTTTTCTCTATAATATTTGGAATTATACTTACATTTTGTATTATTTCTGTTGGAAATTTAGAAAGAATAGCAATAGCTATTGTAAGTTTAATGTTGGGCTTTTTTATTTACAGTATTAAGAAGCAATCTTTTAAAGGGTGTTGCTTAATGCTTGTAGGGGTATTAATTGGTTTTCAGCTTTTAAGTATAAGTTTATATTGTTTAGATATAGATGAAACAGAAAGCTTTAAAGTTTATTTAGATAAAATCAATAAAAACAGTTCAGAAGATGTTGCAGTTTTATTAGTTTTCAAGGGAGAACCAGAGCGATATAGTATGTCTACTATATTAGATAGTATTCAAGAAAAAACTACATTGCTAAATACATACTCTATTCCCTTAAAGCTATTTAAATTTAAGAGAGCTTATGAATGGACAGGGGTAAGTAGATACAATGAGCATTCAGTAAATATAGGAGAATCACTTTCTCAGCATTTAGGAAATGGATATGATGTTTATATGTCATATTGTAGAGGAAAACCAAGTTTAACTTCAGTTTTTAATAATTATATAGTTGATAAAGAGTATAATAGATTGATAATCGTACCAGTTTTTTTATCTGAGGATAGGGATTATATTAATATAGCAAAAGAGGTAGAACGTCTAGACTTTCATAATTCTAAGATTCAGATAAAATCTTTAAATACACTATTTGATAGTGTTAAAATAGTTAGAGGTTTAATACAAGAAATTAATAGTAAAAGCATTGAAGCAGATAAAAATAATTTAGGTTTTTTGATTACAGATTTATCACTAGGGGACTCAGAAAATGAATTTAATGCAAAGTCAAAAAATCAGGAAGCTTTATTTACAGAAGAGATTAAAAATAAGCTTGTTGAAATGGGTTATGAAGAAAGGAAAATAAAATTTGCTAATTTTAAAAATGAAAGAGAAGGTATTAGACAAAGAATAATCGAACTTCAACAATATGGTGTTTCAAGCTTTTATATAATTGGTATAAATGATATATATAATTCAGTAGAAGAAGGTTATAAGGTAGGAAAAATAATCAGTAATATAGAAAAAAAGGAGGATATAAATATAAGCTATATTGAAGGATGGGGTTTGAATAATTGGTTGATTGATGAGTTAGAATACAGAATACGAATATTTAATACTCAGGAATGGAAACCCTAACCCAGACTGTTGAAAATCCCCCATCTTCTTCGTTGCTTCAAAAAGCCAGCACCCTTACGTATTACTGTATACGCTTCGTTCGCTGACTTTTCTTGCGCCTCGAATCTGGGAAATTTTGAACAGTCTGGAGCGTGTTGAAAATCCCTCATCTTCTTCGTTGCTTCAAAAAATAAGCAGTCTGTAGTTTGTTATTATTAATGAATACTATGGCAAAAATTACCCATAATATTAATAAGTTTTGTAATTTAAATATACATAGGAAAAAAGAGGAGGAAAATAATGTACAATACAACTAACCCTATTAATATAGGGGAGAATATAAGATTGCATTTAATTAAGACAGACAAATTTAAAACGAATTTAATGAGTGTTTATATGCAAAGACCATTAATTGAGGAAGAGGTTACAAAAAATGCTTTACTATCTATGATATTGTCTAGGGGTACAAAAACATACCCTACTTCAAAAGAACTATCAAAGGCATTAGAAGGTCTATATGGAGCCTCGCTAGGTAGTGATGTTAGCAAAAAGGGAGAAAGGCATATTCTGCATTTTAGATTACAATTAATAAATAATATGTATATAGAGGAAAAAAACCTTTTTGAGAAAGGCATAAAGATTTTAAATGAACTAATAAACCAACCATTTTTAGAAAATGATGAGTTTAGTAATGAATATTTTCAACAAGAAAAAACAAATCTGAAAGAAAAGATTGCCGGAAGAAAAAATGATAAAATGAGCTATGTCTATGATAGGTGTATTGAAGAGATGTGTAAAGATGAAAAATTTTCAATATACAGATATGGTAGTTTAGAGGAGTTAGAAAATATAACAAATAAATCATTGTATGAACACTACAAGAAGCTTATAACAAGTTCTCCTGTTGATATTTGTGTAGTTGGAGATATTGATGAAAATAAAGTAAAAGAAATGGTTATTGATAATCTAAAGCTAGATATAAAATCCCCTGTGAATATTGAAAGGGAAAAAATTGAATTCCAAGTAGATAAAATAAAAAATATAGAAGATGAAATGAATGTAAGTCAAGGAAAGTTATCTTTAGGCTATAGAACTAATATTCCATATGAAAGTGAGTTGTATGAACCCTTAGTGCTATATTCAGGTATACTTGGGGGAGGACCTAATTCAAAGCTATTTAAAAATGTTAGAGAAAAGGAAAGTCTTTGTTACTATGTTTTTTCAAGAGTAGAAAAATTTAAATCCTTATTGCTAATAAGCTCTGGCATTGAGTTTGAAAGCTTTGAAAAGGCAGTAGATTTAATAGGCAAGCAAGTTAAAGATATGAATGAGGGTAAATTTACTAATGAAGATATGGAAAGTGCAAAAAATGCACTGATAACTTCTATTCGATCTATGACAGATAGTCCAGCAATGTTAGCAGATTTCTATTATACTCAGGTTATAAGTAATAATAAAGAAGATATAGAAGGTATAATAAATAAAATTAAAAAAGTAAGTAAAGAAGATGTTATAAAAGCAGGACAAGGAATTCAGCTAGATACTGTATACTTCCTTAAAAATAAAGGAGGGAAAAAGAATGACTAAAGCAAAAAAAATTCAAAGTACTTTATTAAAAGAGAAAATGTCTATGAGCCAATTGGATAATGGGTTAAAGGTATATTTTATGCCTAAAGAAGGATATACAAAACAATATGCCATATTTGCAACTAATTATGGATCAAATGATAGTAAGTTTATAATTCCAGGGGATAGTGAGGTTACTGAAGTACCTCAGGGAATTGCTCACTTTCTTGAGCATAAGCTCTTTGAAGAACCAGAAGGAAGTATTTTTGATAAATTTTCTGAACTAGGTTCAAGTGTAAACGCGTATACTAATTTTACTTCAACCTGCTATTTATTTTCTTCAACAGATAGATTTTATGAAAATTTAGAGTTGCTTTTAAAGTTTGTACAATCCCCGTATTTTACAGATGAAAATGTAGAAAAAGAAAAAGGTATTATTGGTCAAGAAATAAATATGTATAATGACAATCCTCAATGGAAGGTATTTTTCAATGGACTTAAAGCTATGTATCATGAACATCCTGTAAAAATAGATATAGCTGGTACAATTGAAAGTATATCAAAGATAAATAAAGAAGATTTATATAATTGCTATAAAACCTTTTATGCTCCAAGTAATATGACATTGTTTATTGTTGGAGATTTAGATGAAGTTAAGACTTTTTCAGTTATAGAAAAGGCATTTGATAAAAATTCTGAAGAAAATACTTCTGATATTGTAAGAAAGTATCCGTCAGAGCCAGATTCTGTAGTACAAAATATTATTCAAGAAAGCTTAGATGTTTCCATTCCATTATTTAATATAGGATATAAGGATATAGATAATGGATATGATGGAGACAAGCTTTTAACTAAAGATGTATCCAGCAAAGTTTTATTAGATATGTTATTTGGACGAAGCTCTCAATTGTTTAATGAACTATATGAAGAAGGTTTGATTAATGATACCTTTGAATATGAATATACAGGAGAAGTAGATTATGGTTACTCAGTGATAGGTGGAGAATCTAAAGATCCTAAAAAAGTAAAAGAAAGGGTCGAAGAATATATAAATTCATTAAAAAATTCTGGATTAGATAAAAATAACTTTGAAAGAATAAAAAACAAATTAATAGGAGAACATTTAAAATATTACAATTCAGTTGAATTTATTGCAACTACATTTATAGACTATCACTTTAAAAATATAAATATATTTGATTATATTGAAAAACTAAAAACACTTGAATTTTCAACTGTAGAAAAAAGGTTTATGAGTCATTTTAGTAATGACAGATCAGTTTTATCTATAATTGAACCTAAATAAGATTGCATATACTCAACATATTAATTATAATATTAATTATGGTTGTCAGATTTACTGACAACCTAATGATTTTTAAGGGGTGGTATAAATGAATCCAGTTGCTTTTGAAATTTTTGGGATGCCTATAAGATGGTATGGTATATTGATTTCTATTGGGATCTTATTAGGAACCATTATAGCTATGAAGAGAGCTAAAAAAGAAGGTATTGATGGAGACAAAATTTTAGATTTATTACTTTTTGCTGTACCAGCAGCTGTACTTGGTGCAAGAGCTTATTATGTTATTTTTAACTGGGAGTATTATTCAGGGGATTTCTCTAAAATGATAAATGTTAGAGAAGGTGGCCTGGCTATCCACGGAGCTATTTTAGCTGCGGCTTTAGTGGCATATTTTTATTGTAAATATAATAATTTAGGGTTTTGGAAAATAGCAGATATATGTGCTCCTAGTATAATATTAGGACAAGCAATAGGTAGATGGGGAAATTTTATTAATCAAGAAGCTCATGGAGGTCCAACGGATTTACCATGGGGGATAATGGTTAATGGAGTTAAAGTTCATCCAACATTTTTATATGAATCCCTTTGGAATTTTTTTGTATTCGGGTTTCTTCTTTGGTACGATAAGAGGAAGAAGTTTAATGGAGAATTATTCTTGATTTATGCAATTATGTATTCGTTTATAAGATATTTTGTAGAGGGATTGAGGACAGATAGTCTTATGCTAGGAGAGTTTAGAGTTGCTCAACTAATAAGTATTTTAATAATAATTGTCTGTACAGGTGCAATATATTTTTTCAGAAAGGCTCGAAAATAGTTGAATATAAGGGAAAGGTGACAATATACAAATGATGGAAATTGTCGTTTTACCATAATCTTACTATGAAAATGAAGAGAAAAATATACTAAATATACATAATTGTAACTAAAATGTAATTATAATGTCAGAAAGAGTCGTTGACATACATCGGAAATTATTATATTATAGATACACACCACTATTACCAATAGAAAGTATTTTGTTCTTTTGAAATTTAATTAAAACGAAGGATGGGGTGTGTGGGTATGGTGATTAACGATATAGAAAAGTTAAGAAGTGAGCTGTATTATTTGATTGATTCTAATCATAGTTATGATGAAATTTACAAAGTAAGTGTAGAACTGGATAAATTGATTCTAGAATTTTATAAAACAAAACAACAAAACTAAGAAACAATAAATAATTACATACTTTATGATTATATTACCTCTTTGGACAACCAAAGAGGTTTTTTGTGTTTAAAATTTCATAAAAAACTCTAACAATAGTATGAAAGTCCTATAAAAATTATTTTTTTCTTGAAGGAATTTAAAAAACATTATAGAATTATATAAAAAGTGGTAAGAAGTGGTGTGAAGTGGTGCGAATTCCCTGAAACGGGGTGGCAATTTGTTCATAGGAGAATATCTTCATTCAATAGACGCTAAAGGAAGAGTTATAATTCCTTCTAAGTTCCGAGATGAATTAGGGGATAACTTTGTTGTTACTAAGGGATTAGACAACTGTTTATTTGTGTACCCTAAAACAGAGTGGATAAGCTTTGAGAATAAATTAAAACAACTACCATTGACTAGTAGAGATGCAAGAGCTTTTGTAAGATTATTCTTTGCTGGTGCCACAGAGTGTGAATTAGATAAACAAGGAAGAGTTATCATTCCTTTAAATCTTAGAGATCACTCAAAAATAGATAAAGATGTAGTTATAATCGGTGTTTCAAATAGAGTAGAGATTTGGAGTAAGCAGGAGTGGGAAAGCTATAATGAAGCAGCCGATTTAAGTTATGATGATATCGCAGAAAAAATGGCAGAGCTTGGGATTTGATAATTTATTCTATAAAAGTAGATACTATAAACGGAAATATTGCTGAAAGTTGGTGAAGATATGGATTTTAAACATACAACAGTCTTATTAGAAGAAACTGTAAAACATTTAAATATTTGTCCTGAAGGCATATATGTGGATGCTACTTTAGGAGGAGGTGGGCATGCCTCCCAAATATGTGAGTCATTAAGCGAAAATGGTACCCTAATTGGAATAGATCAAGATCCCATAGCTCTAAAAGCAGCGGAAGAAAGACTCTCTATTTATAATAATAAAAAAATATTTATACATAGTAATTTCTCTACAATAAAAACAATACTTAAAGATTTAAATATTGATAAAATTGATGGAATTGTAATGGATTTAGGGGTTTCTTCACCTCAGTTAGATGAGGCGTCAAGAGGTTTTTCTTATATGAATAATGCAGAACTTGATATGAGAATGGATCAAACAAAGACATTTAGTGCTAAAAATGTAATAAATGAGTACTCAGAAAAAAACTTGCTTGAAATTATAAGTAAATATGGTGAGGAAAAATGGGCAAAGAGAATTGCCAGTTTTATTATTAAAGAAAGAAGTATAAAGCCTATAGAAACTACCTGGGAGTTGGTAGAAGTAATTAAAAAAGCAATTCCTGCATCAGCAAGAAGAAATGGTCCCCATCCAGCAAAGAGGACATTCCAAGCCATTAGAATAGAAGTGAATGATGAGCTAGGTATCCTAGAGAGAACAATAGAGGATATATCAGAGGTATTAAATCCTGGTGGTAGAATATGTATAATTACTTTTCACTCCTTAGAAGACCGAATTGTTAAAAATACTTATAAAGATTTAAGCATAGCTTGTAAATGTCCCAAAGAATATCCCGTTTGTATGTGTAGTGGAATACCTATTTTAAATGTAATTACTAGAAAACCAATTATTCCTTCTGATGAAGAGCTTGAAATTAATCCAAGATCCAGAAGTGCAAAGCTCAGAGTTGCAGAAAGGTTTAATGTTCTAAAAAAATGAAAGGGTGAATAAAAATGTTAGTAGCAGAAAAAAAACATCAATATACTTTAGAAGAAATAAATGAAGTAGATGTAAGCGCTCCTGTAGTTCACCCTAAAAAAAAATCTAGTATAAAGCCCTTACATAAGGTTCAAATAATATTTACTATACTATTAGGCTGTAGTATTTGTATTGGGCTGTTAATAGGATATTCTCATATTGCAGAAGCAAAATATAAAGTAACTCTTTTGCAAAAGGAAATAAAGGAATTGGAAGTAAGTATAGAAAATTTAAGGGTAGAGGTTGACAGTGTACAGAGATTGGATTTAATTGAAGAAAAAGCAATAAATGAACTGGGTATGCAATATCCTAAAAAAGAACAGATGGTTTTTTTAGAAGATACTAGAGAAGTTGCTATTTCAAAGAGTATAGAAGATAATAGCCCTGATGCACAAAAAAATTTAATTGTTGAAGTTAAAGAAAAAATCCAAAAGCTTATATGGAATTGGATTTGATATATGTATTAAGGGGGCAATAGAATTGGCAACACCTAATATCACAAATAAAAAGAGATTAATTGTACTGTTATTTTTAGCTAGTACTGTTTTGTTTTTTCTGATTTTAAGAATTGGATGGATACAGATCGTTAGTGGGGAAAACTATAGGCAATTAGCTCAAAGACAACAGACTAGAGATATACCTATTCCTGCAAAACGGGGAGCTGTCCTAGATAGGAATGGTAAAGAATTGGCCATAAGTGCCAGTACAAGTACTGTTTGGGCTAGACCAGCAGAAGTAGCCAAGTCTGGCAAATTAGATGAGATAGCAAAAGAATTGGCTAAAATTCTTGAAGCTGACCAAACCGAAATTATGAAGAAGTTGTCAAAAAAGACTGGACTAATTAGAATAGAAAAATGGATTGACAAAGAAAAGGCAGATGCTATTAGAAAGGCACAGATGGAAGGCATTTGGATAGCTGATGATAATAAAAGGTATTACCCCTTTGGAAATTTTGCTTCACATACAATTGGTCATACTACTGACGATAATCAAGGTCTAGGGGGTATAGAGCTAAAGTACAATAAATTTCTTAGTGGTTTACCAGGAAGATGGATAAAAAGTACAGATGTTTCTGGAAGACAATTATCCTATGGAACTGAGAAATATTATGATGCTGAAAACGGATTAAATGTAGTTCTGACAATTGATGAAGCTATACAGCATTTTGCGGAAAAAGCCATGGAAGAAGCATTAGCTAAAACCCAAGCTAAGAGGGTATTCGCTATTGTTATGCAGCCTAAAACAGGGGATGTTCTAGCTATGGGAATTAAGCCTGACTATAATCCCAACGATGCAAGAACTCCTTTAGATGAAAATAAATTACGAGAATATAAAAATATGGATAGTGAGGAAAAACAATTACTATGGAATGAAATGTGGAGAAATCCACTTATAAGTGATACATATGAGCCAGGATCTACTTTTAAGCTTATAACTACAGCAGCTGGCCTAGAGGAAGGAGTAGTTGAGCCTGATTCGCCTTTTTATGATAAAGGATATATTATGGTGGCAGGTCAAAGAATTAAATGTTGGAGACACTATAATCCTCATGGGGCAGAAACCTTTACTGAAGCCGTTCAACATTCTTGCAACCCAGTTTTTGTTGAAGTAGGTCAAAGGTTGGGAGTGGAAAGGTATTATAAGTATATTGATTTATTTGGATTTACAGATAAAACAGGTATAGACTTGCCAGGAGAAGGCAGTGCAATTATACAAAGTCAACAAAATGTAGGGCCTGTAGAGCTTGCAACTATTTCCTTTGGTCAAGGTATATCTGTTACACCTATGCAATTAATAACAGCAATTTCCTCAATAGGGAATGATGGAAAATTAATGCAACCAAGGGTGGTAAAAGAGCTAACTGATGATTCTGGCAATGTTATACATAGGTATGAACCTAAAATGGTAAGACAGGTCTTGTCTGAAAAAACTGCTAATGAAGTAAAAGTAATAATGGAATCTGTTGTTTCAGAAGGTTCAGGAAAAGCAGCTTCTATTCCTGGTTATAAAATAGGAGGAAAAACTGGAACAGCCGACAAGGTTATAAATGGACGATATGCTTCTGGAAAAGTTTACTCTTCATTTGTAGCTTTAGCACCAATAGAAGACCCTCAGCTTGCAGTACTAGTAGTAATTGATGAGCCACAAGGTGTTCATTTTGGAAGTTTAACAGCAGGTCCTGTTGTACATAGTATTCTTAATGATTCTTTAAGATATTTAGATATTGAGCCAAAATATGATGAAGAAGAAGCTAAGTTGTATGCAAAGGAAAATATAGTTGTGCCTGAGGTTCGTAATATGTCTCTTGTTGAAGCTAGCAGTTTATTATCTGAAAGTAATTTATTATATGAAACAGAACCCTATAATGTGGAAAATGTAGATCGCTACATTGTTGACCAGTTTCCTAAGCCTGGTGCTAAAGTAGAAGAAAAATCAGTGATTATTTTATATCTAAGTGATAAAAATTAGATAATGTAATAAAACAAATATGGAAAAGAAAGAGAATAACTATGATATAATTAAAGTAATATAATATAAAAGGCAACTTAAACCCAAAAGCATACTAATTTGGTAACTGTAGGGGCGAACTGTGTTCGCCAGATAATAGTATATATAGTGAACAATAAAAATAATGATGAAAAAGAAAGAGAATAACTATGATATAATTAAAGTAATATAATATAAAAGGCAACTTAAATCCAAAAACATACTAATTTGGTTTTAAGTTGCCTTTTATGAGTGCGTTTATGAACAAAAATCTAAGTCTATAATAGAATATGGAAATAAACAAAGTTAGGAGAGTAATTATGAAATTATCAAATTTAATTGGTAAAATCAAAACCCTTGAAGTAATTGGAAATACTAGCATTGAAATTGACAGTATAGCTTACGACTCTCGAAAAGTCAGCAATAATAGTCTTTTTGTCTGTATAAAGGGCGCAAAAACAGATGGACATCTTTTTATAGAAAATGCAATAAAAAATGGCGCAGTTGCATTGATAGTGGAAGATGATATAGATGAAATACCAAATGTATGTATAATAAAAGTAAAAAATGCTAGAAGTGCTTTAGCAGATGTGGCAGTAGCTTTTTATAAAAATGCTACAGATAGTATGGATGTTATTGGAGTTACAGGAACAAATGGTAAAACAACTATAACTCATATTATTAAAAGTATTTTAGAGTCTAATGGTGTTCCTAGTGGATTAATCGGTACTATTTCATATAAAATACTAGATAAAGAATATAAGTCTAGTAATACCACTCCAGAATCCTTAGAGCTACAAAAGCTTTTTTCTGAGATGAAAAGTTCAGGAGTAAATACTTGTGCTATGGAGGTGTCTTCTCATTCTTTAGAAATGGGAAGAGTTAGAGGGGTAAAATTTAAAATAGGAGTTTTTACAAATTTAACACCTGATCATATGGACTTTCACTTAAATGTTGAAAATTATAGAAAAGCTAAAACCAAGTTATTCTATCAAGTAAATTTAGCTAATATTATTAATATAGATGATAAGTATGGCAAGTTAATTTTAGAAGAAATAAAGGATTTAGCCACTCCTGTAATAACATATGGAATTGATGATAAAGCTAGTATTCATGCTAAGGATATTAAAATTACACCTAAGGGATCTAATTTTACTGTGGTAACACCTAAGTTTAGTGGAAATATTTTTTTTAGTACTCCTGGAAGATTTTCTGTTTATAATGTTTTAGCTGCGGTGGCAGTTTGTACTACTTTAGGATATGACTTTGATCAGATAAAAAAAGGAGTTGAATCAATAAAAGGTGTGCCAGGAAGATTTGAACTTGTCCAAGATGTTGGGGATTATACAATTATTGTAGACTATGCTCATACACCTGATGCCCTAGAAAATGTGTTAAACACTATAAAGGGTTTTGCAAATGGAAAAATAATAACGGTTTTTGGATGTGGTGGAGATAGAGATAAAACTAAGAGACCTATAATGGGCGAGTTAGCTGGCAGTCTTTCAGATTTTTCTATTATTACGAGTGATAATCCAAGAACAGAAAATCCAGAAGATATAATGAAAGAAATAGAAGTAGGAATAAAAAGCAAAACAAATAAATATAAAATGATAATAGAAAGAAAAGAGGCTATAAAAGAAGCCGTAAAAATTGCAGGTTCTCATGATATAATACTTATTGCAGGAAAAGGGCATGAAACCTATCAAATTATAGGGGAGAAAATATCTGATTTTGATGATAAAAAAATTGCCCGTAAAATTATACAGGAGGATATAAAATGATAGCTTTAACTGTTAGAGAAATCATTATTGCTACTGGGGGAGTTTTATTAAACGGAGATGAAGATACTCTAATAAATGGAATAACAATTGATTCAAGAAAAATTGATGGTAATGATTTATTTATACCATTAATAGGAGAAAACTTTGATGGGCATAAATTTATTGCAGATTCAGTAAAAAAGGGCATTAAGGCTATATTGATTAGTAAGTCAGAATATGCTAAGAAACATAATGTTCTTACTATACAAGTTAATGATACTCTAAAAGCTCTTCAAAATATTGCAAAATATTATATTTCAAAATTTAATATTCCTATAATAGCAGTTACAGGAAGTACTGGAAAGACTAGTACAAAGGATTTAATAACTTCAGTTTTAAAGCAAAAATATAAGACCTTAAGTAATATAGGAAACTTTAATAACCATATTGGAGTACCTCTTACAGTTTTCTCTTTAGAGTCTGACCATGAGGTTGCAGTAATAGAAATGGGCATGAGTAACTTAGGAGAAATAGATCTTCTTGCTGATATAGTTAGACCAGATATAGGAGTTATTACAAATATAGGTTTGTCCCATATTGAACATTTAAAAACTCAACAAAACATAATGAATGCTAAAATGGAAATAGCTAACTATTTTAATGAAAGTAGCATGATAATTGTAAATGGTGATGATAAATATCTAAAGAAAATAAATGACACAGATTTAAACTATAAGAAGTGCTTAGTGGGGCTAGATAAACATAATTCAATACAAGGGGTAAATATCAAGGATATGGGTATTGAGGGTACTAGTTTTGATATAGTGTATGAAGGAAATACATACCCTTTTATAGTTAAAGCACCAGGTATTCATAATGTTTATAATGCTCTTTGTGCATTTGTGGTTGCCATAACTTTAGGAGTTAGTATACAATTAATCCAGAAAGGTATATCGCAGTATAAGAGTAGCCATATGCGATTAAATGTTTTTACTACTGATAAGGATATAGTTATTATAAATGATGCTTATAATGCAAGTCCAGATTCAATGAAAGCGGCACTTTCTGTACTTGCCAAATTTAATGAAAAGCGTAAAATAGCTATATTAGGAGATATGCTAGAGATGGGAAAATATACAGAGCAGGGACACTATGATATAGGATGCTTTGCTGCAGAAAATACAGATATTTTAATAACTGTTGGAAAAAGTTCGAAATTTATTGCTAAAGGTGCTGAGGATAGGGGATTTGAAAAATCAAATATTTTCGTATGTACTGATAATGAACAAGCAAAGTCAAAGCTCAATGATCTATTAAAAAAAGGAGATACAGTCCTTGTTAAGGGATCAAGGGGAATGAAAATGGAGGAAATTGTAGAATACATACAAGAGAGGAGCTAGGCTGGATGTTACAATATAACCAACTAGTACTTACAATCGTTATCTCATTTTTTATAACACTAATACTAGGTCCAATTGTTATACCAATACTTCAGCGACTAAGGGTTGGGCAAAGCATAAGAGATGCTGGACCAAAATCTCATATATCTAAATCAGGAACTCCTACAATGGGTGGTCTGATTATGCTTGTTGCTTTAGGAATCACAACATTAACTTCAGGAATTATAAATAAGGACTTATATGTTGTTCTTTTTTCCACTATTGCATTTGGTGCAATAGGTTTTATTGACGATTTTATTAAAGTAGTACTGAAAAGAAATTTAGGGTTAAAGGCTCACCAAAAGCTTATGGGACAGATTATAATAGCTGTTGCAATAGCTATATATCAATCCTCTGCTTCAGTTTCAGGAACAAAGATACTAATACCGTTTTTAGATATTTATTGGGATTTAGGTTTTTTCTATATACCTTATATAGCAACTGTAGTGGTGGCTACTGTAAATAGTGTAAATTTAACAGATGGTTTAGACGGTCTGGCTTCGGGAGTAACTCTTATTGTGTCATCCTTTTTTAGCCTAGTGGCATTAAATCTGGGGTATACCAGTTTGGCAATATTTTGTGCGGCATTAACAGGTACATGCTTAGGATTTTTAAGATTCAATGCCTATCCAGCCAAAGTATTTATGGGAGACACAGGATCCCTTGCCCTAGGGGGTGCAATAGCAACAATAGCAATTTTAATGAATCTAACATTATTTATTCCTATCGTGGGAGGAATATACTTTGCAGAAACACTATCAGTTATTTTACAGGTTGCATCTTTTAAGTTGACAGGAAAAAGAATATTTAAAATGAGTCCACTACATCATCATTATGAATTAAAGGGATGGAAAGAAACAAAAGTAGTTATAGTGTTTTGGTCTGTAACTCTAGTTCTTTGTATTGTAGGACTATTTGGAATAAATTAGTTTTTCACAAAAATAAGGTAGGTGCTTTATTATGGACTTTAAAAACAAAGAAGTTTTGGTAGTGGGTTTAGCAACTTCGGGAATACCAACTGTAGAGACTCTTATAAATCTAGGGGCTAAGGTTAGTGTAAATGATATGAAATCAAGAGAACAGCTAGCAGATACATTAGAAAAATTGAAAGATAAAGATATAGAAGCAATACTAGGAAAGCATCCTACTGATATAGATAAATATGATTATATAGTATTAAGCCCTGGAGTTCCAACAGATTTGCCATTTATTAATAAGGCGAGGAAGTTAGGGATAGTAATACTAGGTGAGCTAGAATTGGCTTATAAGCTTTGTAAAGGAAGTTTTATAGCTATTACTGGAACAAATGGTAAAACTACAACTACAGCCTTAACAGGTGAAATTTTTAAAAATGCTAAGTTAGAAACTTATGTTGTGGGAAATATTGGAATAGCTGCCATTTCCAAAGCTTTAACAGCTAGTAAAGCTGCTAATATGATTACTGAGGTCAGTAGTTTTCAGTTAGAAAGTATTATATCTTTTAAACCTAAGATTGCAGCTATACTGAATATAAGTCCAGATCATTTGAATAGGCATAAAACTATGGAAAATTATATTAATGCGAAGGCAAATGTTTTCAGCAATCAAAGTGATGATGATTTTCTTATACTTAATGCTGATAATGAATGTACTTATAAATTAAGAACAGAAACTAAATCTAAAATTATTTTATTTAGTAGAAAGTCAGAACTTAAAGCAGGTTGTTTTGTTATGAACAATAATATTATATTCTCAAAAGATGGATTGGAAAAAGAAATTATTTGTGGAGTAGATGAAATAAAAATGCCTGGGGATCATAATTTAGAAAATGCTCTTGCTGCAACTGCTATAGCTAGATGTTCAGGTATAGATAAAGAAGTTATAGCTTATACCTTGAAGAATTTTAAAGGAGTAGAACATAGATTAGAATTTGTTGAAGAAATTGAAGGAGTTAGTTTTGTAAATGATTCCAAAGGAACTAATCCTGATGCATCTATTAAGGCTATACAAGCTATGAAAACACCAATTATATTAATTGCTGGTGGAATGGATAAAGGAAGTAATTTTGAAGAATTCATACAGTCATTTAATGGTAAAGTAAAGCATATGGTTTTAATAGGAGAAACAGCAAAAGATTTAAAACAAACATCACAAAAATATGGATTTGTACATAGTAATGAGGTTAAAGATATGGAAGAGGCAGTTAAAGAAGCCTTTAAAATAGCAGTAAGTGGAGATACAGTCCTTCTATCTCCTGCATGTGCAAGCTGGGATATGTATCCGAATTTTGAAGTGAGAGGTAAACACTTTAAGTCCAGTGTGGAAAAATTAAGGAGGCAATAGAATGACTAAAAATAAGTCTGCTGACTTTATACTAATGCTGACGACTTTAGTTTTAGTTGTAATTGGAATTATAATGGTTTTTAGTTCTAGCCATTATTATGCCTTATCAAGGTTTAACGATTCCTATCATTTTTTAAAAAGAGAGTTAGTTTGGGCAGCCTTAGGGCTAGGTGGAATGCTGACAGCTATGAATATTCATTATTGGAAATACAAAAAAATTGCTGTATATGCCTATGCTATAAGTATTATATTACTACTCTTAATATTTACACCTTTGGGAGTTGAAATTAATTATGCCAGAAGATGGTTAGGTGTTGGCAATTTTACTATTATGCCAGGTGAGGTATCTAAAATATGTGCAATACTTTTTGTTGCACATTTTTTGTCAGTGAAGCCTGAGAAAATAAAATCCTTTAAAAAAGGTATTTTGCCATGTTTGGTGATTATTGGGATATATTTTACCCTGGTAATTCTCCAACCAAATCTTAGTACAGCTGTGACTATAGCAGCAATTATTGGTACTATGATGTTTGTAGCTGGAATGAAATGGAGTCATGTTTCATTGATGGGGATAAGCGGAATTGCATTAATAGGGTTAATGATTGTTCAAGCTCCATATAGAATGAAAAGATTAACTGGATTTTTAGATCCCTTTGCTGATCCCCAAGGAGATGGATATCAAGTTATACAGTCCTTGTTGGCATTAGGTAGTGGAGGATTATTTGGTGTAGGATTAGGTAAGAGTATCCAAAAATATCTTTATTTACCAGAGCCTCAAAATGATTTTATATTTGCAATAATAGGAGAAGAGCTTGGGTTTATTGGTGCAGTAGGTATAATCTTGTTATTTATAGTTTTGATTTGGCGAGGAGTAAAAATTGCCATTAATGCACCAGATTTATTTAGCTGCTTGTTGGCAACAGGAATTACTTCTATGGTATCAGTACAAGTAATTATAAATATTGCTGTAGCTACTTCATCTATGCCTGTGACTGGAATGGCGCTTCCATTTATTAGTTGGGGAGGAAATTCTCTTACTATATTCATGACAGCTATGGGAGTATTATTAAATATTTCAAGACATACAAATTTAGATAGGGGTTGAAGCTATGAAGGTGCTAGTAACTGGAGGGGGCACAGGAGGACATATTTATCCAGCGATTGCAATTGCCAATAAAATGAAACAAGAGATAAAAAATATAGATATTCTTTTTGTAGGAACTAAAAAAGGATTAGAAAGTAAAATAGTTCCAAAATCAGGATTTGAATTTAAGACTATAACAGTTAGTGGATTTAAGAGAAGTATTTCCGTAGATACTTTAAGATCTGCAAAAAATTTGATGGTGGGCTTAAAGGATGCCTTTAAGATAGTTAAAGCATTTAAACCTGATATAATTATTGGTACTGGTGGATTTGTATGTGGACCTGTTGTCTTTGTAGGAGCTTTGCTAAATATTAAGACGGTAATTCATGAACAAAATGTAATTCCTGGTGTTACAAATAGGATATTAAGCAAATTCACAAATAAAATTCTAGCAAGTTTTGAAGAATCCAGAAAATATTTTAAAAATAACAGTAAAATCTCAATCACTGGCAATCCTGTTCGTGATGATTTTATTAACGTAGATAGAAGTTTGTCTCGAAAAGAATTGGGTATATATGATAATCGATTAGTGGTAATGGTTTTTGGAGGAAGTAGAGGGGCAGAAAAGATAAATGAAACTATGCTTGAAGTACTGTCATACTATAACAATAGGAAGGATATACATATTATTCATGTGACAGGAGAAGTACATTATAGTGAAATTAAATCTAAGTTAAATAAAGATAATATTAGTCTTTCTGAAAACATTATTTTAAAGGATTATGTACATGATATGCCAAAGTTAATGGGGGCTTGCGACTTGGTAATTTGTAGATCGGGAGCAATTACTTTAGCAGAAATAACTACTATGGGATTACCATCAATATTAATCCCTTCCCCTTATGTAACTAATAACCATCAAGAACATAATGCAAGGGTTTTAGAAAAAAATGGGGCTGCAATCTTATTGACAGAAAAGGAATTAAGTGGTAAAAATATTGTGACCCTTTTAAATTCAATAATAAAGGACAGAAAAATTCTCAAAACTATGGGAGATAAAAGCAAAGAAATAGCTAAGCCAAATGCGACAGATATTATATATAACAATATCATAGACACTATTAGGACGTAAATTTTTACAGTAGTCACACCTTCAAAGTTTATGCATAGAATGGTTATATATTATGTATTGTGGATAGTTTTTTTATTACCTGTCTTTACAATACTATTTTTAACTAAGTTTTGTTAGACAACGCGGAGGTGGAATGGGTGAATAAATTTATTATTCATGGTGGAAATAAGCTTAAGGGAAATATAAGAATTGGAGGAGCAAAAAATTCAGTACTACCAATATTGGCGGCTACTGTTTTAAATGGCTCTGAAAATATACTGTTTGATTGTCCAAAATTAAAAGATGTTAGGACTATGATTGAAATTTTAAAATCTATTGGTTGTGGTGTTACATTTAAAGATCATACCTTGACAGTAGATTCAAGTACATTATCTTCTCACATTATACCAGAAAATTTAGTTAGAGAAATGCGATCTTCTATTTTTTTAATGGGCCCAATGTTAGCTAGATGCGGAAAGGTAAAAATTAGCTATCCTGGTGGCTGTGAAATTGGACCTCGCCCAATAGACTTACATCTTAAGGCTTTAAAGGAATTGGGAGTAAAAATAACAGAAGCTCATGGATTTCTTGAATGTGAGGTAAATAAGTTAGTTGGAACTGAAATACAATTAGACTATCCTAGTGTAGGTGCTACAGAAAATACAATGCTAGCTGCAGTTATGGCTAAAGGAATTACTAAGATAAGAAATGCTGCCAAGGAACCAGAGATTGTAGATTTACAAGATTTTTTAAATAAAATAGGTGCAAAGGTACATGGTGCAGGAACAAGTGAAATAATTGTTGAAGGAACTAAAAATTTACAAAGTACAGAACATACGGTTATGCCTGATAGAATTGTAGCAGGAACTATATTAGTTGCTGGTGCTATTACAGGAGGAGAAATAACACTAGAAAATGTGATAGTAGACCATATACGACCAATTATTTCAAAACTAAAGGAGTCAGGGTGTTTGATACTAGAAAAAGACAAAAGTATAAAGCTTTTGACCCCAGAAAGACCAAAGGCCGTTGATTTAATTAAGACCTTGCCTTATCCAGGTTTTCCAACAGATATGCAAGCTCAGTTTATGGCTTATATGACCTTGGGTAAGGGTACTAGTATGATTACAGAAACTATTTTTGAAAATAGATATAAACATGTAGATGAACTTACAAGAATGGGTGCTAAAATAAAAATAGATGGCAGAGTTGCAGTAGTTAGGGGAGTAAAGAGTCTGACCGGAGCTAATGTAAGTGCTAAGGATTTAAGAGGTGGAGCAGCTTTGGTTTTGGCAGGATTAGCCGCAAAAGGACGTACTATAGTTGACGATATAGGTCATATTGATAGGGGTTATGATGACCTTGATATAATGCTACGTCAGATCGGAGCTGATATTCAACGAATAAATTAAGAACAGCCTAGGCTGCTCTTAAAATTTGAGTTTATAGTGGACAAGAATAGGTGATATTATGATGAAAAGTACAGACGGTGTAGAGACAAAAGTTAAAAAGAAAAAAAAGAAATTCACTTTATTTATCATGTTGTTTTTAATGGCAATTGCAATTATTCTAACACTTAGAACTGATATATTTTCAATACAATCAGTAAAGGTAAATGGAAATGATTTACTTTCAGATGATTATATAGTTGACTTTTCAGGTATAATTATAGGGAATAATATATTTAAAGAAAAAACAAAAAATATAAGTGAAAATTTATTAGCTCATCCATATATTAAAGCTGCAAAGATAAAAAGATCATTTCCTGATACATTAAATATAAATATAGAAGAAAGAAAAAGAGCCGCTACTATTTCTTTTATGGGAAATTTTATTATAATAGATAGGGAAGGATATGTTTTGGAGTCATCAATAAATGCTGCAGATTTATTAGTAATAAAAGGCCTAGATATTTTAAGCTTTAATGAAGGGGATATTTTAAAGGTTGATAATAAGCTTAAATTGGACAAGACTCTTAAAATTATTAATAAATTAAAAGATACTGATATTGCTATAATGGAAATAGACATATCAAATATCGATGATATTAGATTTAAAATCTCAAAATATATGGGATGTAAGATAGGAGATGGAGAAAACCTAAATTATAAGCTGGATATCTTACAAAATATATTAGCGGATCTATCTAAAAGGGACATAAATAGGGGCATTATTGATATTAGTGGAGAAGGCTATCCAGGCTATAGGCCTGTAGAGTAGGAGGATAAATTATGAAGGGGATCAAAGGACAGTTAGCTGTAGGTATAGTATGTGTTGTACTAGGCTTAGCTCTGGCATTACAATTTAGAAGTGTTCAAAGTAATCTTGAAGGAGTAGCCCCTTCACAAAAAGCTTCGGAGCTAGCTTTAGAGTTAAATAAAACTCGAGAGGAAAGAGAACAGTTGCTCAATGAGCTTAAGTCATTAGAGAGTAAAATAGAAGAAATAGAAGAATCAGAATCTAAGGAAGATGTTTTGATTAAAAATATAAGTGATGAACTTGAAAAGTATAAAATAATTTCAGGTTTAAAGGATGTTACTGGTTCAGGGGTTGTAGTGGTGATAGATGATCCCCCTAAAGATCCTGATACATATTTTGATGGAAGTATAATAATGTATAACTATGATCTCTTGCTAAGCATTGTAAATAAGTTAAATGAAGCAGGAGCTGAAGCAATATCTATTAACGAACAGCGTATTGTATCTAAAACAGAGATAAGTCTTGCAGGAAGTAATGTAAATATTAACTCTGTTCCTACTGCTCCACCTTTTATTATTAAGGCTATTGGAGATAAAGATACTTTAGAAGCTACATTAAATATAAGGTTTGGTATAGTCTATACTATGAGGGAGCAATTTAGCTTACAGGTATCTGTAAAAAAACAGGACGAAATTGTGATTCCTAGATATAATGGTATTATTACATTTAGATATGCAAAGCCTGTTGAAGAAAAGGAACAATAATTGAGGTGAAACCATTGAAGCTAAGTGTATGGAAGTTCAATATCTTGGTACTTTGCATTTTGCTAGGATTTTTGATATCTTTACAGATTAAAAATGTTAATGGTGAGTATTTATATGTTCCTTTAGAGACCATAAACGAATATAGGACAACCATTACAACTTATGAAAAAGAAATTGGAAACCTACAAGAAATAATAGAAGAAAGAAAAAAACGTATAAATGAATATACGAGTATTGTGGAAGAAGGTGGAAAAATAAAAGAAACTATGATAGATGAACTAGAGCAGCAACGTCGTATAAGCGGTTTTACAGACGTAGAAGGTCAAGGTATAGTTCTTGTGGTTAATGATGCCACTAGGGATTTATATGAAGGAGAAAACCCTAATGATGTTCTAGTTCATGATTTGGATATTTTAAATCTAATAAATGATTTAAAGGAAGCTGGAGCTGAAGCAATTTCTGTAAATGGACAAAGGTTATTACCTACAAGTGAAATTAACTGTAATGGACATAATATACGAGTTAATGGACGGGTTTATGCCCAACCATTTATTATTAAGGCAATTGGAGAAAGTAAGACTTTAGAAGCGGCATTAATTGCACCTGAAAGTTATGGAAATTTCTTGAAAGAATTTGTAGGTCTTTATATAGAGGTTGATACAGGTATGAATATAAAAATTCCAGGATATTCTGAAACAATAAAGCTTGAGCATTTGAAAGTTAAAGAAGAAGGTGATTAGATGATAATAGCAATACTGGGTTTGGCAATAGGTATATTTTTAGGATTTTATACACCAATTACATATCCAACATCATATTCATTGTATATGTCTGTAGCAATTTTAGCAGCACTAGACTCTGTTTTTGGAGCAATTAAGTCTTATATAGAGGGGAAATTTAATGCTACTATTTTTGTTTCAGGTTTTTTTGGAAATGCAATTTTAGCAGGTTTTCTTGCTTACATAGGTGATAGATTGGGTGTGCCTTTGTATTATGCAGCTATCTTTACCTTTGGGGGAAGATTATTTCAAAATTTTGCAATTATACGAAGAGATATTATAGAAAAAATAGTAAAAAAATAATTTTTTTTATTATAAAAAAGGAAATTACAATAATGTGTTGAAATTTAAGTAGTAATGTTTAAATTACTTACTAGTAAATTATACCACTAAAAGGAAAATAATAAATTTTAGAGAATTATATAATGATATGAAAAAAATGCTATTATTTTAACTAATACCAAAAATAGTTTTTATAATTTATGTGCTATAAAGGGGGTAATTATGTGTTAGAATTCGATGTAGATATGGAGCAGTTTGCACAAATTAAGGTTATAGGTGTTGGCGGTGGTGGTAATAATGCTGTTAACAGAATGATTGCTTCTCAATTAAAAGGCGTTCAATTTATCGCTGTAAATACTGATAAACAAGCTTTGTTTACGTCAAAAGCTGAATATAGAATACAGATTGGTGAAAAATTGACAAAAGGTCTTGGAGCAGGAGCAAATCCTGAAATAGGTAAAAAGGCTGCTGAAGAAAGTAGAGATGATATTTATCAAGCACTACAAGGAGCAGATATGGTCTTTGTAACTGCTGGTATGGGTGGAGGAACTGGAACTGGTGCTGCACCTATAGTTGCTCAAATCGCTAAGGAAATGGGTATTTTAACAGTAGGAGTTGTAACAAAGCCATTTACTTTTGAAGGTAAAAGAAGAATGGTTCATGCTGAGCATGGAATAACAGAATTAAAAGATAAGGTAGACACCCTTGTAACTATTCCTAATGACAGACTTCTTCAAGTTGTGGAAAAGAAAACTTCCATCATGGAAGCTTTTAAAATAGCAGATGATGTTTTAAAACAAGGTGTTCAAGGTATTTCAGACTTAATAGCTGTTCCTGGATTAGTAAACTTGGACTTTGCTGACGTTAAAACTATAATGTTTGAACAAGGTCTAGCTCATATGGGTGTTGGAAGAGCTAGTGGAGAGCATAGAGCTACCGAGGCAGCTAAGCAAGCAATACAAAGTCCATTACTTGAGACCTCTATAGAAGGTGCAAAAGGGGTATTGTTAAACATTACAGGTGGGGCTAACTTAGGACTTTTTGAAGTTAATGAAGCTGCAGAGCTTGTATCCCAAGCCGCTGATCCTGATGCTAATATTATTTTTGGTGCAGTTATTGACGAGGAGCTAAAGGATGAATTAAGAATAACAGTCATAGCTACTGGGTTTGAGAATAATAATCTTAATAATTTAAAATTAGGTAACAAGCAAAATGAAAATAACAATAACAATAACAATAATTCAACTGATAGTGGAATAGAAGATAATACACAGGGAGATTTAGATATTCCAACCTTTTTAAGAAGAAAAAGATAAAGTCTAATTGGAACCGTTTCTTAGTGAAACGGTTCTTTTGTCATTTTTTGTTAAACATTAAGAAGAAATAATAGTGATTCGACTTCATATAGTGACAAAATAAATAAAAAAAAAACTATATAATAGACATAAATTCTAAGACAACTGAATATTTGTGTAACAAGTACTTTTATCTCCTAAATGGAGGAATGTCTATGCTAGAAGTATATGGAGAATATTTATTTATTGAGAATTTGTTGATGAACTGGTTGATTTTGCATTTAACAGCATACTTCAGTAAAGAAAATACACCTAAATATAAATTGTGGATTGGAGCAGGTTTAGGAGCTATTTATGCATTTGTATTTTTTTTCCCTGCTTTGAATTTTTTATATTCAATTATAATGAAGATCCTAATTTCTATGCTGATAATTGTGATTACCTTTATGCCATACAAATTCAAAAGTTTTTTTAAGCTTTTGGGCATTTTTTATTTAATTTCATTTATGTTTGGGGGAGCAGCTTTTGCATTATTCTACCTTACAGACTTTAATGGATTACTAAGCAATGGTATATTTTACTTTGGCAATTTTTCTATTAAACTCTTAATATATTCTGGATTGGTAGCATATATTCTCATACATTTTTGTTGGGAATATGTTCAAACTAAAATATCAAGAGAAAATATTTATATTTCTATATGTATAGAGGTTGATGAAAATAAAAGCCAAATTAAGGCACTATTAGACACTGGAAACTCATTGAAAGATCCTGTATCAAAATGTCCAGTAATAGTGGTAGAATATAGTGCTATTGAAGAGTTACTACCTGAAGATATACAGTTCATATTCAAGAGTGGAGCTCAAATTAATTTATCTGAAATTACAGACTCGTTGCAAACATCAAAATGGATAAATAGGTTTAGAATGATACCTTTTAAATCTTTAGGAAAAGAGAATGGACTACTGGTAGGATTTAAGCCTGACAGAGTACAGATGATTGAAAAGAAAAATTTAAAATCAATTGACGATATTATTATTGCAGTTTATGAAAAAAGTTTGTCAAAAAATGGAGATTACAGTGCTTTGCTACATCCGGATATTTTGCAATGACTAATCATCAAATGGGAGGCGTTAAAGTGTTGAAGGTTATTAATATAATGAAATTAAAATATAGAATAATTATAGTAAAGGTTTTGAATAAAATTGGAATATCCGATGACAGCATTTTTTATATTGGAGGAAGCGAAGCTCTACCCCCTCCATTAAGTGCAGAAGAAGAACTTTTTTTGGTTGATAGATTAAATCACGATGATGGCGCTGTTAGAACAGTATTAATTGAAAGAAATCTCAGGCTTGTAGTTTACATAGCAAGAAAGTTTGAAAACACTGGAATAGGTGTGGAAGATTTGATTTCAATTGGGACTATAGGACTTATTAAAGCTGTCAATACCTTCGACCCAGAGAAAAAGATAAAATTAGCTACATATGCTTCAAGGTGTATAGAAAATGAAATTCTTATGTATTTAAGAAGAAATAACAAGTTGAAATCTGAAATTTCTTTTGATGAACCTTTAAATATTGATTGGGATGGAAATGAATTATTATTATCTGATATTTTAGGAACTGAGAATGATATAATATATAAATTTTTAGAGGAAGAGGTTGATAGGGAATTATTGGAAATAGCACTGAAAAAATTATCAAGAAGAGAGAAAAAAATTATGGAATTAAGATTTGGGCTTAATAATGGAGAAGAAAAAACTCAAAAGGAAGTTGCTGATATGTTGGGAATATCCCAGTCCTATATATCCAGATTAGAAAAAAGAATTATTTCAAGATTACAAAAAGAAATAAAGAGATTAACTTAAGCAGTCTTTTGGCTGCTTTTTTTAATTTATTTTCTAATAAGCTTAAAGTATAAAAAACTTCAATAAGGCAATAATTTTTAATGTAAGGGGGCAATAATCCATAGAAGTGGAGGAATTGTCATGCATATCAACAAAGTGGAAATCTGTGGAGTTAATACTGCCAAGCTACCAGTTTTAACTAACGAACAGATGAGAAAGTTATTTACTAGAATACATAAAGGAGATTTTTCTGCTAGAGAAGAATTTATACAAGGAAATTTAAGATTAGTTTTAAGTGTTATACAAAGGTTTAATAATAGAGGAGAGCATGTTGATGATTTATTTCAAGTAGGGTGTATAGGACTAATGAAGGCTATCGACAACTTTGATCTTTCTCAGAATGTAAGGTTCTCAACATATGCTGTACCTATGATAATAGGAGAGATAAGAAGGTATTTAAGGGATAATAATTCTATACGGGTGAGTAGATCTTTAAGAGATACAGCTTATAAAGCATTACAGATAAGAGATCAGCTCATAAACAAGAATTCAAAGGAACCAACTATATCAGAAATTGCAAAGGAGCTAGCAATACCTAGAGAGGATGTTGTTTTTGCTTTAGATGCGATCCAAGATCCTATATCATTATTTGAGCCAATTTATCATGATAGTGGAGATGCTATATTTGTAATGGATCAAGTACGGGATGAAAAAAATGAGGACGAAACATGGCTAGAGGGCATAGCATTGAGAGAAGCGTTGAGAAAACTAAGTGATAGGGAGAAACTAATTTTAACATTAAGATTTTTTGAAGGTAGAACACAAATGGAGGTGGCAGATGAAATAGGAATTTCCCAAGCTCAGGTTTCGCGATTAGAAAAAACAGCATTAAAGCATATGCGAAAACATATTTAAAACAAAAGTAAAATTTGCTTTTGTTTTTTTTATTTAAGTATAAATTTAGAGTCAAGCTTATATACATATATAAAAGAAAAAGGATAATAAAGAAGGTGATCTTGTGATAAGTACGACAGATTTAAGAGAAAAGGAAGTTGTAAATTTAGTAGATGGACGGAGATTAGGCTTTATATATGATTTAGAGGTTAATTTAGAAAAAGGAAGAATTGATGCACTATTAGTTCCAGGACCAGGTAAATTTTTAGGGTTATTTGGTAAGGATAATGATTTTATAATATCTTGGAAGGATATTGTAAAAATAGGGGTAGATGTAATTCTAGTGGAATTAAAGGATGTGTTTATTACAGAAGAAAGAGAAAGTGATTTATTTTAATTAAATCTTGGTAAGAATTTACTACTGTAGGTACGAATTAATTCGTACCTGCTTTATTTTTTGTTATTTAATATTAAATATAAAATAAATTTCACTCTCTTTTAAATAAAAGTTTTGTTATAACAAATAATAATAAAAGTGAAATGAAAATAAGGGAGGACATTATGGAAAAATATAGTCAGATAATTATTGTTTCAATTGTTATGGGATTAACTGCAAGGATATATATGATAAGAATAGATAATAGACAGTATCCAAGCTATCCCCAAGGTTTACTTTCCCACCTTACGCTAGGGCTAATTGCTGCAGCTTTAGGGTCAGTAGCTGTGCCAGCATTAGTGGAAAGGGAATATGGCGCTGTTACATTTTTATCTTTAGCAGCTCAGCAGTTTAGAGATGTAAGAAATATGGAGAGACAAAGCTTAGATAATATAGAACCAACAGAATTGGTGCCTAGAGGAATGGCATATATAGAAGATATAGCTAAAGCTTTTGAAGCAAGAAATTATATGGTTATTATAACTTCTTTAATAACAAGTATAACTATGTATCTTGTGGGAATTTTCAATAGTTCAAATGCCATTCAAATACCCTCGGGAATTACTATAGGTATAGTAACAGCTGTTACACTAAAAGCATTACTTAGAAGAGAGATGATTAAGGATATAGCAGAAGTTATACCAGGTAAAATTACTTTTCAAGGACCATTATTAACAGTTAATGATGTGATTATAATGAATATAGGATTAAAAGAATCCAGAAGGATATATGAAGAGAATGGGGTTGCAGTAGAAATTATCCCTAGGGATGCCAATGCTAGTGCTACACTATCAAATATAGGACAACGTCAGGCTATTCAGCACAATTCTGCTAGTCTGCTAGGTATTAGAAAGGATGTAGATGAACCAGATTTCACTCCACTAGCAAGAAGAAATGCTGACAATGGTAATATTGTTTTAGCACTTATACCAATGGAGGCAGATGTAAATTTATTAGTTGAAGCTGTAAAACAAACTCCAGTTCTTGAAACTTCAAGAAGAAAGCCGTTAGAGGCTAATATTAAAGAAAAGGTTTATAAGAAGTAAAAATATGATTTCTAAATATAGAAAAAGGAGAAAATGACTATGGATATAGGTATAAAAGATAATATATTAGCCATTGTTACTACTAATAAAGATATAGTTTCAAGTACTACAGTTCCTATATTTTATGCAAATTCTGAGGAGCATAAAGAACGGTTAGCATTAATGGTGGCAAAAGTAACTATGGGAATGGTTCATGATCTTGAAAATGGAGTATACGTTGTTGTTAAACACTAAAAATATTAGCTTGACTAATATTTACTTTCAATGGTATCATTCAAAACGAAGTGCAATAATATTTCATATATGATATAATATTAGCACTAGGTACTAAAAGTAGATAATAAGTAGAGGTATTTATAATGTTAGAAAAAAAAGAAAATCTTATATCAAAGGTAGTTGAAGATAGTCTGGCATGGAAGATGGGTATTGAAGAAGGAGATATACTTTTAAAAGTAAATCATGAGGAAATAGAAGATATTATTGAATATATGTTTTTAATTTCAGAGGAATTCTTGGAACTAGAAATCAGAAAAAAGAATGGAAGTATAAAGGTTATTAGTATAAATAAGGAATATGACGAAGACTTAGGGTTAGAATTTCAAAATCCTATTATAGATAAGACCAAGAGCTGTAAGAATAATTGTATTTTTTGTTTTGTGGATCAACTTCCGCCTAATATGAGAAAAACATTGTATTTTAAAGATGATGATTCAAGATTATCTTTTTTACAGGGAAATTTTGTGACACTTACGAATATGACTGATGAAGATATTGATAAAATAATCAGATTTAGAATTAGTCCTATAAATGTATCAATACATACTACAGATCCTACATTAAGGGTTAAAATGTTAAAAAACAAAAAATCTGGAAATGTATATGAAAGATTAAAAAAATTAGCCAATGCAGGAATTGAGATAAATGGACAGATTGTTTTATGTCCAAATGTAAATGATAATAAAAACTTGGATAAAACAATAAAGGATCTTGCAAATTTATATCCTAATATTTCTAGTTTGGCAATAGTACCCGTTGGTATAACAAAATTTAGAGATGGTCTTTATCCTTTAGAAAGCTTTAATAAAGACCAGTCAAAAATAGTAGTAAAGCAAGTAAAAGAATGGCAAAAAAAACTATTAAAAGATTTGGGAACAAGATTTGCATTCCTTTCAGATGAATTTTATGTTTTGTCAGATGAGGATATGCCAGATTATGAGGATTATGAAGGATTTCCACAGTTAGAAAATGGTGTCGGATTGATTAGAGAGTTTGAGCATAATTTTACTAATACATTAAAAGATATAAGTGAAAAAAAATGTATTAATAGTAAGACAATCAGTATAGTTACAGGTAAATCTGCTGAAAAGTTTATAAAAGAAGTATGTAGACAAATTCAAAGAAAATTTAACTGTATAAATTTTAATGTATATTCATTAGAAAATATTTTTTTTGGTAAAACAATTACAGTGTCTGGTTTACTAACAGGGTCTGATATTATAAATGGATTAAAAGATAAAGAGCTAGGAGATGTAGTTCTAATACCTGATAGTATGCTTAAAAAAGAAGAAGATATTTTTTTAGATGATTTTTCAGTAGAAGATGTAAGTCAAATACTAAATGTACCATTGGTGGTTTGTCCCGTGGATGGTAGTGAATTTGTAAATAGAATAATTACACAAATTGAATAGAGGGAGGTATTGCAATGGCAAAGCCTATTGTAGCAATTGTAGGGAGACCCAATGTAGGGAAATCTACTTTTTTTAATAAAATAGCAGGCAAAAGAATATCTATAGTTGAAGATAAACCAGGTGTTACTAGAGATAGGATATACACAGAAGTAGAATGGCTTAATGTAGCATTTACTTTAATTGATACTGGAGGTATAGAGCCAGAATCTACTGATATTATTCTTTCTCAAATGAAGCGACAAGCTCAAGTTGCTATTGATACTGCAGATGTTATTGTCTTTATGGTAGATGGGAAAGAAGGTTTAATATCTACAGATGAAGAGGTAGCAAATATGCTAAGAAGAACTGGTAAGCCAGTTTTATTAGTAGTTAATAAAGTAGATTCTCCTAATAAGTCTACATTCTTCTATGATTTTTATTCATTAGGATTAGGTGAACCTATAGCCATTTCTTCAACTAATGCTCTTGGATTAGGGGATTTGCTAGATGAGATTATTTCCTTATTTCCTGAAGATAGAGATGCAGATTATGATGATGATATTATAAAGGTAGCAGTTATAGGAAAGCCCAATGTAGGCAAATCTTCTCTTATTAATACAATTTTAGGAGAAGAAAGAGTAATTGTAAGTGATGTGGCTGGTACCACAAGAGATGCAATAGATACTCCCTTTACCCATGAAGAGGATAAGTATGTCTTTATTGATACTGCAGGTATAAGGCGTAAAAGTAGAGTTTATGAAAATGTTGAAAGATATAGTGTTCTAAGAGCGCTTACAGCTATAGAAAGGGCTGAAGTGTGTTTGATGGTTATAGATGCAGATGAAGGCGTAACTGAACAGGATAAAAAAATCGCTGGATATGCTCATGAGGCTGGAAAAGCTACAATAATAGTAGTGAATAAATGGGATATTGTGGAAAAAGAAACCAATACTATGAGTGATTATACAAAAGAAATAAGAAATCAACTGTCTTTTATGTTATATGCTCCTATATTATTTGTGTCAGCTAAGACAAAGCAAAGAGTAAACAAAATACTAGACAGCATTAAGTTTGTATCAAATCAACATTCAATGAGGATATCAACAGGTATGCTTAATGATATTGTAGGAGAAGCAACATTATTAAATCAACCTCCTTCAGATAAAGGAAAGAGATTAAAAATCTTTTATGCTACTCAAGTTGATGTAAGACCGCCTAAATTTATTTTATTTATTAATGATAATGAATTAGCACATTTTTCTTATATGAGATACATAGAGAATAAGATAAGAGAATCTTTTGGATTTGAGGGAACTCCAATTGTAATTGAGCATCGTCAAAAAGGTGGTGATTAGATTATGATAAAAGCTTTTGTCATAGTAATATTTTGTTATCTTATAGGCAATTTTTCTACTTCCTTGGTTATTTCAAAACTTTGGGCTAAAGTTGACATTAGACAACATGGAAGTGGAAATGCAGGTGCAACAAATGTAGTTAGAACTCTTGGACTAAAAGCAGGTGTACTGACTTTTTTAGGAGATGCTTTAAAGGGTGTAGTTGCAGTTTTAATAGCTAAAAAATTTGGGGGAGAAACTATAGCACTTTTTTCAGGTGTGGCAGTAGTGATGGGTCATAATTGGCCACTGATATTTGGTTTTAAAGGTGGAAAAGGTATATCTACAACTATAGGGGTAGCTTTAACTATTTATCCTTTAGGTGCACTTATATGTATTTTAATAGGCATTTTAATAATATTTAAAACTAAGTATATTTCATTAGCATCTGTTACTGCAATTTCTTTATTTCCTATTGTGTTAATCTTTAGTGGATTTAAATATTTTGTTTTTGGACTTATTTTAGCTATTATGGCAATTTATAGACATAGAGGTAATATTAAAAGACTTAGAGAAGGAACTGAATCAAAATTTGGTCAAAAGACCAGAGTAAACTAGGAGGTGGAGTAATGAAAACAAAGATTTGTATTCTTGGAGCTGGAAGTTGGGGTACTGCTTTAGCTATTTCTCTTTCTAAGAAGGGACATAATGTAAACCTATGGATGAGAAATGAAGAACAATTCAACCAAATGTCTAAATCCAGAGAAAACATTAAATATCTACCTGGTGCTAAACTATCTAAAAATATAGTTTTATTTAATAATATTGAAGAATCTATTAAGGATGCAGATATAATATTACTAGCAATGTCAGCTCAAGGAGTTAGGCAGGTAATTAAAAGTGTAGGCAATATTATTAATAAAGATCAAATATTTGTTAATGTGTCTAAGGGCTTGGAAAATTCTACTCTTCTTAGAATTTCAGAGGTTGTTAAAGAAGAGTTTCCAGATAATCCATATGCTATGCTTTCAGGACCATCTCATGCAGAGGAAGTTTCTAAAGATTTGCCAACTACATTAGTAGTTGCAGCACAAAAAAAGGAATTAGCAGAATATATTCAGGATATTTTTATTTCACCTTCCCTTAGAATTTATACTAACCCTGATGTTGTAGGAGTTGAGCTTGGTGGAGCATTGAAAAATGTTATTGCTTTAGGAGCAGGAATATCTGATGGTTTAAATTTCGGAGATAATGCTAAAGCTGCATTAATGACTCGGGGGATTAGGGAAATTGCAAGACTTGGGACAGTTATGGGAGCAGATATGAGCACCTTCGCAGGGCTATCTGGGATAGGGGATTTAATTGTAACATGTACCAGTATGCACAGTAGAAATAGAAGGTGTGGAATAAAAATTGGAGAAGGATATACTGTTAAAGAGGCTATTGACTCCATTGGTATGGTTGTAGAAGGAATTGTAACTACTAAAGTTACTTATGAACTGGCTAAAAAATATAAAGTAGATATGCCAATTACCACAGAAATTTATAAAATACTTAATAATGAAAGTAATGTTAGAGAATCAGTAGAAAATCTTATGCTTAGAAGTAGAACTCATGAGATTGAAGAAGTAGTAAAAGAAAATGAAAAAAGATGGTAATAATAAAAGATATCCAGATAAATGGATATCTTTTATTATTTTGCAAGTCATATTATAAAAAATATTGTCATATATATATATTGTTATAACCAATCTATATTTGCACTTATGAAACTATTTAATTTAAAAATTACATAAATTTTATTAAAGGGAGGTAAATAAGAATGGAAAAAGTTGATATATACCAAGATATATCTGAAAGAACTCAAGGTGATATCTATATTGGAGTTGTGGGCCCTGTTAGAACTGGAAAATCTACATTTATAAAAAGATTTATGGATTTATTAGTTTTACCAAATATTGAAAACTCATATAGAAAAGAGAGGGCCAAAGATGAGCTTCCACAAAGTGGTGCTGGAAAAACTATAATGACAACAGAACCCAAGTTTGTTCCTAATGAGGCAGTGGAATTATCATTAAAGGATAATGCAAAGTTTAAGGTAAGGATGGTAGACTGTGTTGGATATTTTGTAAAAGGTGCTATGGGACATGAAGAAAATGGTAAGGTTAGGATGGTTACTACCCCATGGTATGAAAAGGAAATACCTTTTGAGGAAGCCGCAGAAATAGGAACAAGAAAAGTTATTACTGATCATTCAACTATTGGATTGGTAGTTACTACTGATGGATCTATAACTGATTTAGAGAGAGAAAATTATGTAGAGGCAGAGGAAAGAGTTATTAAAGAATTAAAGGCACTAAATAAACCTTTTGTAGTAGTATTAAACTCTGTTAAGCCAGCAGAGGTAGAAACTGAAGAGTTAAGAGTTAAGCTTGAGGAAAAATATAGTGTTCCAGTAATAGCTGCAGATTGTGCTAGAATGAGTATGGATAATGTAAATGATGTTTTAGAAAATGTTTTGTTTGAATTTCCAATTAAAGAAATTAATATTGATTTACCTGGATGGGTAGACGGTCTTGAAAATACACATTGGTTAAAGAGCAAGATTGTAGCTTCAGTAAAAAATTGGGGAAAAGATATAGGAAAAATCAATGATGTTAGAGGAGCAGTTAAAAACCTATTAGATATGGATGTAATCTACGATGCTAAGCTTAATGATATTGAGCTTGGAGAGGGAATAGCAGCCATCACAATGAAAACTCAAGAAGGACTCTTTTATAATGTGTTAGAAGAAATGACTGGATATAAGATTGAAGGAGATCATCAATTATTAGGATTAATTCAAGATTTTTCTAAAGCAAAAAAAGAGTATTCTAGAGTTGAAGCTGCATTAAACAGTGTTCGTGAAACAGGATATGGGTTAGTATCTCCTAGTATTGAGGAATTAGAATTAGAAGAGCCTGAAATATTTAGACATGGAAATAGATTTGGAGTAAAACTTAGAGCCAACGCTCCATCACTACATTTAATAAAAGCAGATATTGCTACAGAAGTATCACCAATAGTTGGAACAGAAAAGCAAAGTGAGGAACTATTAAAATATCTACTAGACGAATTTGAAGCAGATCCAGCAAGAATTTGGGAAACTAATATGTTTGGAAAATCACTACACGATATGGTAAAAGAGCAATTACAAAATAAGCTTTTTATGATGCCAGAAGATGCTCGTTCTAAATTACAACGTACACTACAAAAGATTGTTAATGAAGGTAGTGGTGGATTAGTTTGCATTATACTATAGATAGGGGAATCCCCTATCTTTTCTTCTCTTTAACTTAACACTTGAAAAAAATATTTATTTAGGTATAATAGATATATAACTTCTGGGTGTGGCGCAGTTTGGTAGCGTGCTAGAATGGGGTTCTAGAGGCCGAGAGTTCAAGTCTCTCCACTCAGACCAATAAAAAAACAGTAAACCTATTTAAAATAGGTTTACTGTTTTTTTATTGGTCGTAAAGTTTAATGGTTAACTGTAATAAAATTATGTAAATATAACGCTATAGGTTTAAGCTTTTGCTTAAATTTCACTAGGACTTTAAAACTAAGTGAAAATTAATATTAAATAATGAAGGAAAATATAGTTTCATGAAGAATTATAAATAAATGTATAACGATTTTTTAAGCACAGTAGGTGAAGGAAGTGAATAAGAAAAAGGTTGTAAAAAAAAATAAAAGTAAGTTAGGTCGTTATTTCTTCTTTGCAGTGATTTCGTGCTATATTTTAATAAGGCTTATTCCAGTAGTAGCTTCTTCTACAAATGGAACTAGTATTGCTGAATATGGAAATATTAAAGTAGTAAATGAATTAGATGGATATATTATAAGAAATGAACAGACTATAAATTCAGTTATGGAAGGCAGTATTAAATACTTAGTTCGGCAAGGAGAAAAAGTTGAAAAGAATTATGATATAGTAGAAATCTCTAAAGATATTGTGGATAATGCTACTAGAAAAAAATTGGAGGTTATAAATCAAAGGATTGCCAGTTTGAATGAAGATGAAACGTCTTTATTTCAAAGTGATGTTAATAAAATTAATTCAGAAGTTGATGATATTATTAATGATATCAGAATTTATACAAATAAAAAGGATTTATTAAAGGTTGAAGATTTAAAGAAAGAACTGGAAAACAAACTACAAAAAAAGAGGACTATTTCAGGAGACAAGAGTTTTGCTGGAAAAAATATGGAAGATTTAAAAGTTGAACAACAACAGTTAGAAAATGAAATAAATAGTTCTATTAAGAAGATAAAAAGTACTAACTCAGGAATTATAAGCTATTATATTGATGGATATGAAAACATTTTAAGTCCAAAGAATATTGAGGCATTGGAGTTGGATAAGCTAAGTAAAATAAATAAAGAGCCTGTTGATGTAAGAACAGACCATGTAATCCATAATCAACCTTTATTTAAAATTATTGATAATCAGCTTTTGTATATAATAGCATGTGTAGATGAAAAAAATGCAGAACACTATAAGGTAGGAAAAACGGTTACTTTTAATTTGCCCCAAGGAACAGTGACGGGAATTATTCACAATAAGATTGAAAAAGAAAATAAAATTCTTGTAACTTTTCAACTAAAGGAATACACAGAAGATTTGTTGATAAACAGAAGTTTAAAACTTGAAACTGTTGTAGTAAATTATGAAGGGCTCCAGCTATATATAGATAGTATAATTGAAAAGGAAGGCAGAAAAGGTGTATATGTCCTAGATATTAATAGGAATGCTGTATTTAAGCCTATACAAATAATAGGGTTTAATGATGAGTCTGTAATAGTTAAAGTCAATGTTTTTTATGAGAAGGTAGACGGTAAAACAAATACAGTTGAAACAGTTAAACTATACGATGAAGTAGTAAGAAATGCAGAAAACGTAGAGGAAGGGCAAATAGTCTTTTAGTTATTCAAGGAGGTAAAAAATGTCTTATATTAAATCAAATATTGAGTTTATAAAAAATGAAATAAATGATGCTTGTGTTAAAGTAGGGAGAGATCCTAAGGACGTAAGTTTAATTACAGTTACAAAGACTGTTGATACTGAAAGAATTCAAGAGGCAATAAACAATGGTATAACAGAAATTGGTGAAAATAAAGTTCAAGAAATAATGGATAAGTATAATGATATATCCAATGTAGATTGGCATATGATAGGACATCTACAGACCAATAAGGTAAAGTATATTATTGATAAGGTTAAATTAATTCATTCAGTAGATAGACTAAGCTTGGCAAATGAAATTAACAAAAGAGCTAAACAACACAATAAGATTGCTAATGTTTTAATCCAAGTTAATGTAGCAAAGGAAGATACTAAGTTTGGAATAGAATCAGAAGAAGTGGATAGCTTTATCCAGTCACTTTTAAACTTAGAAAATATAAAGATTAGTGGTTTGATGACGATAGCTCCTTTTGTTGATGATTCAGAAGAAGTTAGACAATATTTTAAAGAATTAAAGTCTATTTTTGAATATATAAAGTCAAAGGAATACAAAAATGTTGAGATGAAATATCTTTCAATGGGTATGACAAACGATTTTAAGATTGCTATTGAAGAAGGAGCTAATCTTGTCAGGGTAGGAACTGGAATTTTTGGCAAAAGAAATTATATATAAAATGCAAAGTGCAAGGGGGACATATACAATGAATAATAAATTTGTGGATAAGGTTAAATATTTTATGGGGTTAGATGATGATATTGAAGAAGGGGAAGAAAGTTTAGAAAAATTTAATGATGATGAAGAAAATATTATGCCCCTTGGAGGGAAAAAAAATAAAATAGTAAATATACATACTACTACACAAATGAAAGTAGTTTTATATGAGCCAGTTGATTTTGAAGAAGCTCCAAATATAGTTGATAATTTAAAAAATAGAAAACCAGTTATTATTAATTTAGAAAACTTAGATCAAGAGCTTGCAAAAAAGATTTTTGATTTTTTAAATGGTGCAGTGTATGCTTTAGATGGAAATATTCAAAAAGTTTCTAAGGGAATTTTTATTTTAGCACCTAATAATGTAGATATATCTGGAAATATTAAAGAAGAACTAAGAAATAAAGGATTGTTTCCTTGGCAAAAGTAAAAAAAATAATTTTCCCACTTCTAGAAGTGGGAGAATTAAAAATTGATAAAAATTGGATGGTGAAAATATGTGGATTATTAGGGAATCAGTTATTCAGTTTTTTAGGTTAATTGACTTTTTAATTTTAGCAAGAATAATAATGTCTTGGATTAATCCTAATCCAAATAGTGCTATATCTAAAATTTTATATCAGTTAACAGAGCCTATTTTACTACCGTTTAGAAATTTACTAGGTAAATTTGGATTAGGTGGAACAATTGATTTTTCTCCTATTCTAGCAATGATTGCATTAAATATGATTGGATCAATAATTATTGGATTGTTTTAAGAAAGGAAAGTCTTAATTTGAATAAAAGAAATGAATTAGTTAAGCACTTAAGAACAGATGAAGATAAATATCTAGTGTTTAGAATGTTGGATAAAGTAGATATGGTATTAAAGGATCATAGAGTAAGTTTTACTGATTTTTTAGATCCACATCAAATTTCAGTAGGAACTCAAATTTTAAATAAAATTGATAATATAAGTTATACTGTAAATGGAATTATAGATTCAGCAGAAAGAAAGATTATTATAGTTTATCCAAAATACTTGGAAAAAGAGAGTATTGAAGTACCTATTAATGTTATAAAGTTTACTGGGGATTTTAATAAAGAGGATATTTCCCATAGGGATATTCTTGGATCTATATTAGGTTTAGGAGTAAAAAGGGAAAAAATTGGTGATATTTATATTAACAAGGGACATGCATATATTATTGCGTATAAAGAAATAAATGAATATATAGCTCTTTATATGGATAAGGTTTCTAAATACAAAGTAATAATAGAAGAAATATCTTCTGATGAAATAAACAGAGTTGAGGAAAACTATAAGTTGATTTATTCAACTATACCCTCATTAAGATTGGATGTAGTACTTTCAGCAGGATTTGGTGTATCAAGAAGTTCTCTATCAAAAAAAATGAATAATGATAGGGTAAAGGTGAATTGGAAACCAATTAATCAAAGCTCTTATACTCTTAGTCCAGGAGATATGATTTCTTTTAGGGGGATGGGAAGAATACAATTGTTAGAGGTTAATGGAAAAAGTAAGAAAGATAGGTTAAAAGTAGTTATAAAAAGATTTCTATAGGGGAGGGGAAAATATGATAACACCATTAGATATACAGAACAAAGAATTTAAAAAGGTTATGCGGGGTTATAAAGAAAGTGAAGTAGATGAATTTTTAGATACGGTAATTGTTGATTATGAAAAATTATATAAAGAAAATATAGAGCTAAAAGATAAAATTGCTATGTTAAATGAGCAAATAGATAGGTATTCTAATCTTGAAAAGACATTAAATAACACTTTAATAGTAGCTCAAAATACTGCAGAAGAGGTAGGAGCAAATGCTCAGAAAAAGGCAGAGTTAATTATAAATGAAGCTGAAGCAAGAGCATTGAAAATGATAGAAGATGCCAATTCTGAAGTTTATAAAATCAAAAAAGAATATGAGGAAACAAAAAAACAGTTACATATATTTAAAACTAGATTTAAAACTTTGCTAGAGGCACAATTAGAGGTTATTGCAGATAAAATAGATGACGCTGATGCTTCTTTTGAACAAGAAGAAACTGCCTAAAAAAATCCCCGCTAAAACGGGGATTTTATATTGAAGTTTTAAAAAACATGTAAAATATTAAGGTTTAATGTAATAAACTAAGGTTATTATAAGAAAAAGAACATATCTTGTAAATTACCCAGGCAATAACTTATAAAAATACTAAGGAAATAAAGTATATTAGGAGGTTAGGTTTATGAATATAGTAGGAATAATAGGAGCAATGGAAGAGGAAGTTAATATTCTTAAGGATACTTTGAAATTGTACAAACAACATAAGAGGGCTAAGATGGAGTTTTATGTGGGTAAAAGCTTTGGAAAAGAGATAGTACTTGTTAGAAGTGGTATAGGTAAAGTGAATGCGGCTGTATGTGCCCAAGTGCTTATAAGTGAATTTCATGTAGATACTATAATAAATATAGGTGTTGCAGGTGCAATCTATGAAGAGCTAGAGGTGGGGGATATTGTAATTTCAGAAGATGTTGTTGAACATGATTTTGATGCTACTAGTTTTGAAGGCTATAAGCTAGGAGAAATACCAAGAATGAAGGATTCTATTTTCCCTGGAGATAAAGAGCTTGTAGAAATTGCATACTGTGCTGGAGAAAATCCAGAAATCACCCATAAGACTTTTAAAGGACGTATACTATCGGGGGATATATTCGTAGCTTGTCCAGAAAAAAAGGATTTTCTATGGAAAGAGTTTAGAGGATATTGCACTGAAATGGAAGGTGCTGCTATAGGTCATACATGCTATTTAAACAATATACCATTTGTTATAATAAGAGCAATGTCAGATAAGGCGGATGGAACTGCAAATATTAGTTTTAATGAATTTTTAAATGAGGCAGTAAAAAATTCAACAAATATTGTTTTGAATATTTTAAAACAAATAAAATGAATAAAAATATCTTGAGATGGACTCATTTTTATGGGTCTTTTTTTATATACAATAGTTTTTTGTTATTTTTACTAAACTTGAGGTAAGAATAGTAATATACAATGGTAATATTTATAATAATAACTATAGATATTAAGTTATGATGGGGGAATAATAATGGAAGATAAGAAGTTAATAGATATTGAAAAAAAAGTAAATGAAATATCTGAAAAACTAGAAAAAACTAGAATTTCTGAGTACATTGATATGGCTAATAATCCTAAGAGGATGGTATATTATAACTTTTTATATGGTTTAGCAAGAGGATTAGGCACAGCCATAGGGTTAACAGTTTTGGCAGCTGTATTACTCTATGTACTTAGAAGGTTTGTAGATTTACCTTTAATAGGTGAATTAATTGCAAATCTTTTAGATATAGTTGATAACTACAGATAAGGAGGGTAATAATGGACCATAAACAGCTTGAACATTATAAGAAACTTTTAATTAATGAAAGAAAAAGTATTGAAGATACATTAAAAAGAATGGATGAAAATGAGCCAAATGGATCGTTAAAGGAATATTATGATGAATTATCATCCTATGATAATCATCCAGCTGATATAGCATCTGAAACTTATGAGATGGAAATGAATTATAATTTGAAGAATAATGAAAATTTAAGATTAATGGAAGTGGAAAAAGCATTAGCAAATATAGAAAATGGTACCTATGGTAAGTGTGCTACATGTGGAAAGGAGATTGTTGCTGATAGAATGGAAATATTACCAACAGCAATTCAATGTATGGATTGTGAAAAAGACGGGCTATCTGTACAATATGAGACAAATACTAGACCTGTAGAGGAAGAAGTTTTATATCCTCCATATGGAAGAACATTTAAAGACACAGACGAAGATTATAATGGTTTTGATGGTGAGGATGCTTGGCAGGAGGTTGCTCGTTTTAATAAAACCGATGCTCACAATATGGCACTAGATTGGTATGATAACAATATGTATGATGAAAAGCCTGCTGGTATTGTAGAGGATGTAGAGAATATTAGTAATGAATATTATGTTGAGCAATTAGAAGATGATGAAAAGTAAGTAAGGTTATGGAGAAATGGAAGTAGGTACGAATGAATTCGTACCTACAATGAATTGAAAATTTCAAATGCCCTAATGAAAGTAGTTACGAATTAATTCGTAGCTACAATAAGTCTAAAATGTAAATTATATAAGGAAATATTTCCTTATATAATTTTACTTTATTTTGAAATACAATACATTCTTTTCACAATATAGCTATAGATTATGTTATAATCATTAATAATTGTGAATAAGGAGGGGGAATAAAACTTTGCATTGGATATTGTTTTTGTTTATAATTTTTTTAGATCAAGTATCAAAATATATGGTTATAAGTAGTTTTCAGCTACATCAGTCAAAGCCAATTATAGAGGGCTTTTTTCACCTAACATATGTTAGAAATATGGGTGCTGCCTTTAGTATTCTTCAAAATCAAAGACTTTTTTTTATTATAACAACAACAATTGTAGTTTTAGTAATATTTTGGTTTGTTATTACTAAAAAGTATTCTAGTCCATTAGTGTTATATAGTTTAATGTTAATAGCAGGAGGAGCAATTGGAAATCTAATAGACAGAATAAGACTTAGTTATGTAGTAGACTTTTTTGATTTTAGAGTTTTTCCTGTATTTAACATAGCAGATATGAGTATCGTATGTGGAGCAATATTATTAAGCTATTATTATATATTTATAGATAAAGCAAACTAATAGAAGGGAAGTTTCTGTTTTGGATAAAGAAAGTCTTTTAGTACAAGATTTAGATCAAGGGACTAGGCTGGATTTATATTTATCAGAGCAATTAATTGATTTATCTAGGAACTATATACAAAAGCTTATTGAACAGGGCAATGTTTTTGTAAATGGAAAGATTCAAACACTAAAAAAATATAAGATAGCAGAGGATGATCAAATAGATGTTGAAATACCTGATCCTGTGCTATTAAATATAGAGCCTGAAAATATACCTTTAGAAATAGTGTATGAAGATGATGATTTATTAGTGGTCAATAAATCTCAGGGGATGGTGGTGCATCCTGCACCAGGAAATTATAATGGGACTCTAGTAAATGCTTTGCTTTATCACTGTAAGAATCTTTCCTCTATAAACGGTGTTATAAGGCCTGGAATTGTTCATAGAATAGATAAGGATACCAGTGGTCTTTTGTTAGTAGCTAAGAATGATAATGCTCATAAATCATTGGCAGCTCAATTTAAAGAACACTCAATAAATAGAGTCTATATAGCATTAGTTTATGGAAATATAAAAGAAAATAAAGGAACTATAAATGCTCCTATAGGAAGACATCCAAAAGATAGACTTAAAATGGCTGTGGTAGATAAAAATAGTAAAGATGCAATTACCCACTTTACTGTTATAAATAGGTTTGGAAATTATACATTAATTGAAGCAAAGCTAGAAACTGGTAGGACTCATCAAATAAGAGTTCATATGGCATTTATACAACATCCATTAGTTGGAGATCCAGTTTATGGTATGCAAAAGTCTAATTTTAAACTTCAAGGGCAAGCTCTTCATGCTAAAACAATAGGATTTATCCATCCATCTAAAAATACATATATGGAGTTTGAATCAGATTTACCTTTGGATTTTACTAATGTTTTAAAGAAATTAGAAAAAAATTAACATAAAAGAGGTGAAAATTTTATGAAATTTAAAGCTGAAATTATGGATGAACAAGCAATAAATAGAGCTACTACAAGAATTGCCCATGAAATCATTGAAAAGAATAAGGGGATTGATAGTGTAATTCTTGTGGGTATTAAAACCCGAGGAGTGCCTATGGCAAATAGATTGGCACAAAAAATTGAAAATATAGAGAAAAAAAAGATTGCAGTAGGTATGGTAGATATTACCTTATATAGAGATGATTTAAGTAAGTTAGATTACAATCCTGTTCTAAACGAGACAAATATAGATTATGATTTAAGTAATAAAAATATTGTATTGGTAGATGATGTATTGTACACTGGTAGAACAGTGCGTGCTGCTATGGATGCCATAATTGATATAGGTAGACCAGACACAATACAACTAGCTGTTTTAATAGATAGAGGACATCGGGAGCTTCCCATTAGGGCAGATTTTGTAGGAAAAAATGTTCCAACTGCTAAAAGTGAAGTTATAAGTGTACATTTTGATGAAGTTGATGGTTCTAATAAGGTAATAATAAATGAAGTAGCTGAATAAATAGGAGGTAAGTACGAATTAATTCGTATCTACAGTAAATCTAAAAATTAAACTAATTTGTATACATACATTTAGAATTTTGTAGGGGCATACCTTTGGTCGCCCTCGATGTTGGTATTTCAACCGAGGGCGACCAAAGGTACGCCCCTACGTATGCTGTTTTTATCACACCAGACAAACGAAACGTCCCCTTGTATGTATGGTGGTGTTTTTATCGTAGGGGTAGACCCATGTGTCTACCCTCAGGAGGTATGAATACAACCTAGGCAGACACATGGGTCTGCCACTACATGTCTAATTATTTTAGTATTTCATCAATATTTTGTCTAGGGGTCACAAAGATTGTATTATAAGTTTCATATATAACCATTCCTGGCTTTGCTCCACTTGGTTTTTTTACATTTTTTACAGTGGTATAGTCAACAGGCACCTTGCTGGATAATCTACCTTTGCTAAAAAATGCTGCTAGCTCCGCTGCTTCCATTATAGAAGTGTCAGAAGGCTTAGAATTATTAGTTACAAGTATAACATGGGAGCCTGGAATATCTTTTGTATGGAACCAATAATCTGATTTTGAAGCTATTTTCAAAGTAAGCACATCATTTTGAATATTATTTTTACCTACTAAAATTTTCAAACCTTCTGTGGAAGTAAATGTCAAATGTTTTTTTGCAGGTTTACTTTTATTTTTTATTTTTGTTTTTTTCTTATGCAAATATCCTTCGGATATTAGTTCAAGCCTTATTTCTTCAATGTCATCCACAGTACTAGAATTTTCAATGAATTGAACAATGTTTTCAAAATATTTTATATCAGATTCAACCTCTTCTAATTGCTTTTTTATTTCAATAATTGCAGTTTTGGCTTTAGTATATTTTTTAAAGTATTTTTGTGCATTTTGTGAAGGGGTCAGTCTATTGTCAAGGTCTATTGTAATAGTAGGGCTATTTTCTTCATAGTAATTCAAAACATTAACTTTACTATCTCCCTTTGAAATCATATGAAGATTAGAAAGTATCAGATCCCCAATTATTTGATGTTTTGATGCATTACTAGAATCTTTTAGTCCATCAAATAGCTTTTGCTTTTTTTTATAAAGCTTATCAAGGGTATTTGTAATAAATTTTCTTAAATCTATAGATTTTTGTTTTAATCTTTCATACATATCTTTTTTAAAATAATACTTTTCTAAGACTTCACTTATAGACTCAAGTGCAATTATTTGATATAAATTAGAGTATGAAAGTAATTCTATAGAGTAAAAATCTATAACCTTATTGTCATTATTTTGTATAATTATAGGACTTGGGTTAAGATTAATTTGAGTTAATATTTCCTGCAAAGAATTAAATAGTATAGTAATATTATCTTTAGTTAAACCTGTAATATTAGTATCAGGATCTACTTTAGCTCTATAGCATACTTCTCTTGCGGCAACTGGACTAATTCCTTGTAACGATGTATATAAGCCTTTGGTTATATTAGTTCCATGAGGACTACTAAGAATTTTTTCTTTGAATTTGTCAAGAGTTACTAAACAAGGATTTTCTTTTTCTTGAGAAGGTGGTTCTAAATATAATTTGCCTGGAAGGATTTCTCTATATCGATTAATATCGCTAGATATCCTTTTAATGCTATCAATTATTTTCTGGGATTCTTTGTCTAGTAATATGATATTACTATGGCGTCCCATAATTTCAATAATCAATTGTTTAATTGTTAAAGTACCAAGCTCATCATAGCACTCAATGTCAAAGAGGATGATTCTGTCAAAATCTTTTTGTGAGATATCTATAATTTTACCCCCCTGTAAATGTTTACGCATTAGCATACAAAACATTGGAGGGGTTTTAGGATTTTCTTTTTGTTGGGTAGTTAAATGAGCACGAGGATAGTTACTGTTAGCTGATAAAAGCAATTTGTTGTGAATGCTTTTATTTCTAATATTGATAATAAATTCATCAGCTTCAGTTTGATAGATTTTTTCAATTTTACCATTTAATAATTTGTTATTTAATTCTTTAACAATTGATTGTACAACTATTCCATCTAAAGGCATATTCATCACTCCATAAGGGTATTCTTATCAATAAAGTATATCATTCTTTAGAGATTAAAAAAAGTTTCACTTTAAAAAGTAGTAAATTAAAATTTGGGTATATATATAGAAGGTAATTTTACTTTTATGTATAATTACTTATAGGATAGTATTTATCTTTATAGCACTTAATATCATAACAATAAATATTGGGTAAATTTTAATATAATTATTCTATTCTAAAATTTGAGGGGAGGTTTTAAAATGATTAAGTTTTCTAAACTGCAGGGAGCCGGTAATGATTTTGTTATATTAAATAATCTAGAAAATGAACATAAAAACCTAGCTGAGCTGGCAAAAAAAATGTGTCATAGGCATTTTGGTATAGGTGCAGATGGATTAATGGCAGTAACTAATTCAGATCTTGCAGATGTTCAAATGGTGTATTATAATTCTGATGGCTCAAGAGCAAAAATGTGTGGAAATGGTATAAGATGCTTTTCAAAATTCGTATATGATAAAAACATTTTAAACAAGGATAAGTTTACAGTAGAGACTTTAGATGGAATAAAGAGTATTGAGATTACAAATGTGGATAAAAATAGTTTAGTAAAGGTTGATATGGGAGGATGGAATTTTTCTACAAAGGATATACCAGTAAATATAGAAAAAGAAAAAATGATAATGGAGACAATAAAGATAGATAAGAAGAGCTTTAAAATGTCTAGTGTATTAATGGGTGTACCCCATGGAGTAATATTTGTAGACCATATCAATAGTGAAAATACTATCGAATTTGGATCTAAGATAGAGAAAATGGATATTTTTACTATGGGAATTAATGTAAATTTTGTTCAAGTCTTAAATAAAAATCACATTAAAGTGGACACATGGGAGAGAGGGGCAGGTAAAACTTTGGCTTGTGGGACAGGAGCTTGTGCATCAGTTATAATTGCCAATGCTCTAGGATTAGTTGATAGTTCTGTGTTAGTAACAGTAATGGGAGGAGAACTCAACATCAGTATAAATGATAAAGAAAGTATTGATATGCAGGGAGAGGCTAAGTTTATTTGTGATGGAGAATTTTATATATAAATTTGTTTAGTAAGCTTAAATTTTGTTGATTATAATGGTATAATAATATGTTAATGATAGAGAATTAATTATACTATAATTAGATATAATTATGAACCATTGGGAAGGATGACGGTATGATTAAGAGTATGACAGGTTTTGGACGGGGAGAGGCTCAAGATTTAAACAGACAATTTATTGTGGAAATAAAATCAGTAAATCATAGGTATAATGATATTGTGGTACGTATGCCAAAACGTCTTACATATCTTGAGGAAAAACTAAAAGAGCTAATTAAAGATGAAATAAAAAGAGGTAGGGTAGAAATTTATGTAACTTTAGAAAATATAGGGCAGACGGATACTATAGTTTCTTTGAATAATTCAATACTAGAACAGTATTATAATGCTTTAAAAAAAATCAAAGATAATTTTGACGTAGAAGATGATATAAGTGTATCTCTTTTAAGTAAATTCCCTGATGTATTGGAGATTGAATCTAAAGAAGAAAATGAAGATGAAATATGGGGTTGTTTAAAAGATGCAACTATAAAAGCATTGGATATGCTTATGAAAATGCGTTTTGCTGAAGGCAAAAAATTAAATGAAAATATTCTGGAAAAATGTTACTATGTAATAGATGTAGTAGATAAAATTGAAGCTCGCGCACCCTCTGTAGTTAACGAATATAGATTAAGACTTAAGGAAAGATTGGAATCTTTATCAGATGATATGATACAAGTTGATGAAAATAGGTTAAATATGGAAATAGCTATTTTTGCAGATAAATGTAGTATAGATGAGGAAATAGTAAGATTAAGAAGTCATATTAGTCAACTTAAAAAATCTTGTACTGAAAAGAATCCTATTGGACGAAAGCTTGATTTTTTAATTCAAGAAATGAATAGAGAAATAAACACTATAGGTTCAAAGGCAAGTGATCTGGAGATAATTAACTATGTGGTAGAAATTAAAAGTGAATTGGAAAAAATAAGAGAGCAAGTCCAAAATATTGAATAAAGGAGATAAATCATGAATATTAAATTAATAAATATAGGATTTGGTAATATTGTTTCTGCTAATAGAATTATATCAATTGTTAGTCCAGAATCTGCACCTATTAAAAGAATTATTCAGGAAGCAAGGGACAGAAGTATGCTTATTGATGCTACATATGGCAGAAGGACCAGAGCGGTTATAATTACTGATAGCGATCATATTATTTTATCAGCAGTTCAACCAGAAACTGTTGCTCATCGATTGGCTACTAAAGAAGATACAACAAAGGATAATGGAGAAAATGGACTAAAGAATGAGTAAAAAAGGGGAAATTTAATAAAATGAAAGACGGATTATTAATTGTTGTTTCAGGACCTTCTGGAACAGGAAAAGGTACCATATGCAAGGCATTATTAGATACTTATAAAAATATAAACTTGTCTATTTCAGCTACAACTAGACTGCCTAGAAATGGAGAAGAGGATGGTAAAAGCTATTTCTTTTTAACAAAAGAAAAGTTCCAAAATATGATTAAAGAAAATGAGTTTCTTGAATATGCTAAGGTGTATGATAATTATTATGGGACTCCACAAAAATATGTTATGGAAGAAATAAAAAAGGGCAACAATGTTTTATTGGAAATAGATATTCAAGGGGCATTGCAAGTAAAAGAAAAATTTTCTCAAGGGGTTTTTATTTTTATTATACCACCTTCTATGGCTGAGCTTAAAAAAAGGATAACTAACAGAGGAACAGAATCTGAAGACTCTCTTAAAAAAAGGTTTAAAAGTGCAATAGATGAAATAGGGTATGTTAGACAATATGACTATTGTATAGTAAATGATGAAGTAGAAAAAGCAGTAGATAAAATAAAAGCTGTAATTTTATCAGAACAATCTAAAGTTAAAAATGATATTGAAGAAATTATTAAAAAGTTTGAGGAGGAGTTAAATTGTTAAATCCATCGGTTAATGATCTACTTAAAAAAGTAGATAGTAGATATACATTAGTTGTTGCAACTTCAAAAAGAGCTAGAGAAATTATTGAAGGAAGTGAAAAACTTATAGATATAGCTTCAAATAAACCCGTTACTATAGCAACAAATGAAATTGCTCAAGATAAAATAAAATATACAAGAATTGAAGATAAAATAGAGGGTGAAAATAACGAGGTGTAATAATGTCAAGGAAAAATATCGTTATAGGAGTGACTGGAGGTATAGCAGCTTATAAGGCGGTAGATGTAGTCAGTAGACTTAAAAAGAAGGACTATAACGTAAATGTTATTATGACAAAATCTGCTCAAGAATTTGTTAGCCCATTAACCTTTCAGTCTTTATCTCAAAACTATGTTATTACTCATATGTTTAGTGAACCTAAAACTTGGGATGTAGAACATATTTCACTAGCACAAAAGGCAGATTTATTTATGATTGTGCCAGCAACAGCTAATATAATAGGGAAAATAGCTAATGGTATAGCTGATGATATGCTTTCAACCACAGTTATGGCTACAAAAGCACCTATTCTTTTAGCTCCAGCAATGAATACAAATATGCTAAACAATGATATAGTACAGGAAAATATAAAAAAGTTAAAGAAAATTGGATATAAGTTTATACAACCTGAGGAAGGAAGATTGGCCTGTGGAGATTTTGGTAAGGGTAAATTACCTGATCCAGAGACTATTGTTAAAGAGGCTGAAAAATGTCTAAACTATGAGCAGGATCTTGTAGGGAAAAAGATTTTGGTAACAGCAGGACCAACTAGGGAACCAATAGATCCTGTACGATATATTACCAATTATTCTTCTGGAAAAATGGGTTATGCCATAGCGTCTTCTGCAGTAAAACGAGGTGCAGAAGTCATTTTAGTTTCAGGTCCAACTAATCTTTCCAAACCATGGGGAGTAAACTTTATTGATGTTGTTACTACAAATGAAATGTTTGAAGCAGTTACAAAAAATTTCCCTTGGGCAGATATAACTATTAAAGCTGCTGCAGTGGCAGACTATAGACCAGCTAATATAGCACAAAAGAAAATCAAAAAAGATGAAGGAGGACTATCTATTCATTTAGAAAGGAATCCAGATATTTTAAAGCACCTAGGGAGTAATAAAAATAAAAAACAAGTACTTATAGGTTTTGCTGCTGAAACAAATGAATTGATTTCCAATGCTACCCAAAAAATCAATAATAAAAATTTAGATTTTATAGTGGCCAATGATGTTACAAAGGAAGGCGCAGGCTTTGATGGTGATACTAATATAGCAACTATTATTGATAAATACGGTAATACTAAGCAATATGAGAAAATGTCTAAAATGGAGCTGGCAGATATAATACTTAGCAAAGCTAATGACATTAGTATTTTGGAGTAGGGATACCTACTCTTTTTTGTTTAGAATGGGTGACTCATCTGATATAATAAGATTTAAGCATAAAAAGTAGGTGAAGACTATGGGACATATATACGCACAGGTAATAGTTAATAACAAAAGCACCAAAACCGATAGAGAGTACACATATTTAATTCAAGACAGTGATAGGGAAAATATAAGTATTGGTTCTAAGGTACTTGTTCCCTTTGGAAAAGGGAATAAGCTTATTGAAGCATTTGTTGTAGATATTAATGAAAAACTCAATAAAAACATTAAAAATATAAAGGCTATTCAAAAAGTGGCTAGTAATGATACTTTTCTATCTAAAGAATTAGTAGAACTATGCAGCTGGATAAAAGAAAAGTATATGTGTCAGTTTATTGATGCTCTACAATGTGTAGTCCCATCGGGGACTAGCTTAAAATCGAAAAAAAAAATAAGTTTAAATAAAAACTATTTTAGAGATAACTTTCAGCCTTTAGAGTGTAGTAAAAGACAAAGAGAAATAGTAAGGATACTCCAAAACCAAAGCTATATTACAGAAGATAATCTAAAGACATACTTAGAAGTAGCAAGTGTAGCAAATGATTTAAAAGAGCTTGCTAAAATGAACATAATTATAGTTGATGAAGAATTTAAAGGCAGTACAAGTAAAATTTTGAAAAAGATTATTAGTATAAATCATAATTATCGTATTGAGGATATGTTAAATAGTTTAAGTAAAAGTGCCAATAAACAAATAGCTGTATTAGAGTTTTTAAAAGAAGAAGGTAGAGTTGAAGTTGCAGAGTTAAAGAAAAAATTAAATGTAAGTGGAACTACAATCAACTCATTAGTAGATAAAGGGTTTATCCAAGAAGAAATGGAAGAAAAGCGTAGAGATCCTTATGAAGCCTATACTATAGAACCTAGTACACCTCCTAAGCTTACACAGGAGCAAGAAAATATCATAAAAAAAATAAGCCCTTTGATTGAAAATGATATAAACGATAAATTTCTTATACATGGAGTTACTGGTAGTGGAAAAACTGAAGTATATATGCACTTAGTTGAAGATGCAATAAAAAAATCTAAGGATGCCATAGTTTTAGTACCAGAAATAGCATTAGCAACACAAATAGTAGAACGATTTAAAGCTAGATTTGGGGATATTGTTGCTGTTCTTCATAGTAAGCTTTCTCTAGGAGAAAGGTTTGATGAGTGGCAGAGAATAAGAAATGGTGAAGTTAAAGTAGTTATAGGGGCTCGTTCAGGAATATTTGCTCCTTTTTCAAACCTAGGTATTGTAATAATTGATGAGGAACATGAGGGGTCTTACAAATCTGAACACAATCCAAAATATAATACTATAGAAGTAGCTGAGAAAAGGTGTAAAGATAATAATGGCATTTTAATTCTAGGTTCAGCAACTCCTTCTATGGAAAGCTACTCAAAAGCTATGTCGGGTATATATAAGAAGTTAGAGATGAATAAACGTTTTAATGAAACCCCCCTACCCAGTATAGAAGTAGTAGATATGAGAGATGAAATTAACAGTGGAAATCGAAGTGTTTTTAGTGATGCTTTATTTAAAGGAATTAATGAAACCTTAAACAACAATAAACAAGTGATACTATTTCTAAATAGGAGAGGGCACTCTACCTTTGTTTCATGTAGGAGCTGTGGGTATGTGGCAAAATGCCATAATTGTGAAATATCCTTGACATATCATAATCACTCTCAAAGTCTTTCATGCCATTACTGTGGATATACATGTAGTTCTCCTAGAGTATGCCCTAGCTGTAATAGTAAATATATTAAATATTTTGGAATAGGAACAGAAAAGCTAGAGGAGCTAACAAAAGCTTCATTTCCAAAGGCTAAAGTAGCAAGAATAGATTTAGATACTACCTCAAGAAAAGGATCAATGTATAGTCTTTTACAAAGATTTAAGGAAGGTAAAATTGATATTTTAGTGGGTACTCAAATGATTGCAAAAGGTCTAGACTTTCCTAATGTTAATATAGTAGGGGTTATATCTGCGGATACAAGCTTAAATCTACCAGATTTTAGAGCTCCTGAGAGAACATTTCAGTTAATTACTCAAGTCTCAGGAAGGGCTGGAAGAGGAGATGTACGTGGAAAAGTAGTAGTTCAGACCTATGAACCAGACCATTATGCAATTACCACTGCTAAGAATAATGATTTTATTGGTTTTTATAATCAAGAAATCAATCTTAGAAAAGAGTTTAGATACCCTCCTTTTATTAATTTGGTTACTATACTTTTTTCTAGTGAAGATGAAGTTAAAATAAAGCAATGTAGTGAATACTTTAAAAATATGTTGCTTAAGAGTTTATATAATTTAAAATTTAATAAAGATGATTTATTTGGACCTCAGCAAGCACCAATACCTAAGATAAAAAAACGCTACAGATGGCAGTTGATTTTGAAATGGGAATTAGTTGACCAGAAAATATTAAACGATATAATAAAAGGTATAAAGGAAGAATGCTTAGGTATGAAGAAATTCAATGATGTTTTAATAAGTATTGATATTAACCCATATAATATGCTATAGGAGGAGATAATATTGGCTTTAAGAAATATTTTAAAAGACAGTGACCCAACATTGAGAAAAACATGCAGAACTGTTAATAAAATCGATCATAGAATAACTACTTTATTAGATGATATGATTGAAACTATGTATCATGCTGATGGAATTGGACTAGCAGCTCCACAGGTAGGTATACTAAAAAGGGTTATAGTAGTTGATATAGGAGAAGGGATAATTGAGCTAATCAATCCTGAAATAATTGACAAAAGTGGTGAAAAAGTAGATACGGAAGGTTGTCTTAGTGTACCAGGGGTTTCTGGTGATGTTAAAAGACCTGAGTATCTTAAGGTGAGAGGATTAAATCGTCATGGAGAAACTGTTGTAATAGAGGGTGAGGATTTATTAGCTAGAGCATTGTGCCATGAAATTGATCATTTAGATGGAATATTGTTTACTGACAAGGTAATTGATTAGGAGGTAACTATGAAAATAATTTTTATGGGAACTCCAGAATTTGCAGTTGCATCTCTGGAAGAATTAGTTAACAAAGGATATGATGTAATAGGTGTTTTTACTCAACCTGATAAGCCTAAGGGAAGGGGAAAAAAATTAACCCCACCACCTGTGAAGGAAAAAGCTTTAGAATATAATATACCAGTTTTTCAACCAAAGAATATAAAAGAAGCAGAAATGGTAGATAAAATTACTGAGCTATGCCCGGATATTATAGTAGTTGTAGCATATGGTCAAATACTCCCCAAAAAGGTTTTAGATACACCAAAACTAGGATGTATCAATGTACATGCTTCTCTTTTACCAAAATACAGAGGGGCAGCTCCAATTAACTGGGCTATTATTAATGGAGAAGAAAAAACAGGTGTAACTACAATGTATATGGAAGAAGGTCTTGATACAGGAGATATGATTTTAAAAAATGAAATTCAAATAGGCGAATTAACTGCTGGTGAGCTTCATGACAAATTGTCTTTACTAGGAGCTGAGGTTTTAGGGCTTACAATAGAACAAATACTTCAAAACAAGGCACCAAGAGAATCACAAAACTCCAATGAAAGTTCATATGCTCCTATGTTAAATAAAAGTCTAGGTCAAATTGATTGGAATAAGTCAGCTAAAGAAATATATAACCTTATAAGAGGTGTAAATCCTTGGCCTACTGCATATACAAGCTATAATGATAATAGATTTAAAATCTGGAAAGCTAAATATACAAGTGAAGAATCAACTAAAGAACCAGGTACAATTATAAAAGTAAACACTAAAGGAATATATGTATGTACAGGTAAGAATGTGCTAATAATTGAAGAGGTACAGTTTCCAGGAGGAAAGCGTCTGGCGGTAAGTGAGTATATCAAAGGCAATGATATTAAAGAAAATGCTATCCTAGGAGAAAAAAATGGATTCTAGCAATAAACAAAAGAATGACTTTGCTTTCATAGGTGTTCTTATTACTTTATTAATGACATTTTTAGGAATTGCCTTTATAGTATTATTCCTGTTATCTTCAAGTAATATTTTATGGTATAAACTTATATTTAATATTATATTAGTACTTACAGCTATAGGATGTATTTATATAATGATAAGTATTTTATTGTTTTATAGACTCCTTAATGGAAAAAAGCTCTCTAAGACATCAAAAAAGATGACCAGAAAGGCATTACTTTTGCTATATCCTCAAGTACTGTTTTTAACACAAACCTTAAAACTTGAAAAAGATAGAGTAAGGAAGGTTTTTTCAGAAATAAATAATAGATTAATACTTACTGATAGTATAAAAGTTAAATCTGAAGAAATACTATTATTGCTCCCTCATTGTTTGCAAAAATCTAGTTGTAATCATAAAATTACAACTGATATAGAAAATTGCAAAAAATGTGGACAATGTAATATTGATGAAATTTTAAATATAAAGAATGAATTTAATATAAAATGTCATGTTGCTACAGGGGGAACCTTAGCAAGAAAGATTGTTAAAGAAGCAAGACCTAAGCTTATAATTGCAGTTGCCTGTGAGCGGGATTTAAGTAGTGGTATATTAGATATTAGAGGTATTCCAGTGTTAGGAGTTCTTCTTGATCGTCCAGAAGGTCCTTGCGTTAATACAAAGGTTGATTTAAGTAAAGTTAGAGAAGCAATTAAACTATTCGTAAAAAAGGAGGGAATTCAATGTTCTATTCACCCTATGATGGATTTGGATCAGGGATGATTTTTCTTATACCTGCAATTATACTTGCCTTTTATGCACAGATAAAAGTTAAGTCTACTTTTAAGAAATATTTAAAGGTTCAGAGTAACAGGAATACTACTGGAGCTCAAGTAGCTAGGGCTATACTTGATAAAAATGGATTATATGATGTACAGATTGAAACTGTTGGAGGATATCTTTCTGATCATTATGATCCTAGAGTTAGAAAGCTAAGATTGTCTCCCCAAGTTTACAGTGGAACTTCAATTGCATCAATAAGTGTTGCTGCTCATGAGGTAGGTCATGCAATACAACATGGTACAGGATATATTCCACTTACTTTTAGAAATACTATAGCTCCAATTGCAAGCTTTGGATCTCAAGCTGTATGGCTTTTAGTTTTTGGTGGATTCATACTAGGATTTCCTCAATTAATAGACATTGGAATTCTACTATACTTAGGAGTAGTTATTTTTCAAGTTGTTACTTTACCTGTGGAGTTTAATGCTAGTAGTAGGGCAATAGAGCAGTTGGAAGTTAATGGACTAATAACAGTAGATGAAACTAAACCTTCAAAAAAGGTTTTAAATGCAGCAGCTCTTACATATGTGGCAGCTCTGGCAGTCTCTATGGCTCAGTTATTAAGATTAATAATATTAAGAAATAGAAGAGACTAAAATGCACCCTATTTGGGTGCATTAGTTCATATAAGGAGGAAATATGGGGAATAAAACTACTAGAGAATATATACTAAATATTTTGGTAGATATAGATAAAAATAATGCCTATTCTAATTTAACTATAAATAAATGCTTAAAAGATTCTAAACTTGAAGCAATTGATAGAAGATTTGTTACAGAAATTGTATATGGAGTATTAGAAAATAAATTGTATTTAGATTACATAATTAGTTTATTGTCAACTATAAAGATAAAAAAATTAAATACTAATGTAATAAATATATTACGAATGGGATTATATCAAATAATTTTTCTTGATAAAATACCAGAATTTGCTGCTGTAAATGAAAGTGTAAAGCTGGGGAAGAAATATGATTTTCGTTCATTTAAGTTTATAAATGGAGTATTAAGGAGCTATATTAGAAAAAAAGACACTATTAAAATACCATCCTTTGAAAACAATCCAATTACGCATCTTTCTATAAAGTATTCTCATCCAATCTGGTTAATAGAAAAATGGGTAAAGGAATTTGGAATGGAGGATACTATAAATTTGCTTAAAGCAAATAATGAAACACCACCTCTTACAGCTCGTATAAATACATTATTAATCAATAAAGAAAATTTTAAAAAAGAATTAGCTAAAGAAAATATTAAAGTTAGTGAAGGGAAATATATACAAGAAGCAGTTGAAATATCAAATGTGACTAATATAGGAGATTTAACAAGCTATAAGAAAGGTTATTTTCAAATACAAGATGAAAGTTCAATGTTTGTAGCTCATGTCCTAGATCCAAAACCAGGTGAGTATGTTTTAGATGTTTGTTCTGCACCTGGAGGTAAAGCAACTCATATAGCACAATTGATGGAAAATAGTGGGCGTATATTAGCTAGGGATATTCATCCTCATAAATTAAAGCTTATAGAAAATAATGTTGATAGATTAAAAATCAATATAATAGAAACACAATGCTTTAATGCCAAGGAGTTAGATCAAAATTCAATAGAAAAGTTTGATAAAGTATTGGTAGATGCTCCTTGTTCTGGACTTGGAATAATAAGACGAAAGCCAGAGCTTAAGTTTTCAAAAAAACCAGATGACATAGGGGAAATTACAGCTTTACAGCTAGAAATCTTGACAAACTCCAGCAAATATGTAAAAAAAGGAGGATTTCTAGTATATAGTACATGTACTATAACAAATGAAGAAAATTCTGAAGTTGTGGAAAAGTTTTTAAAACAAAATTCTGAGTTTGAAATTATAAATGCAGTAGAATATTTGCCAAAATTAAACCAGCAAGGTCCTTATATTAAAACTTTTCCTCATATAAATGGAATTGATGGGTTTTTTATTAGTAAATTAAGAAAAAAATTGTGATATAATATAGCTTAGCAAATTTATTATTTTGATATAAATTTAGGGGTGAGATTTAATGGAAATAGGAGCCTGTTCTGATATTGGTAAGGTTAGAGATTTGAATGAAGATTCATTCTTTATACCTGATAGTGATTTGAAGTTATTTATTATAGCAGATGGTATGGGAGGCCACAATGCAGGAGAAGTGGCAAGTAAAATTGCTATAGATTCAATAAAAGCATTTTTAACGAAAAATTTAGGGCAATCTGGAAATACTTCTGAAGACTTTATACAAAGTACTCTTAAAGAAGCTATAGTTCATGCTAACAGATTAATATACTTGAAATCTTTAGAGGAAGAAAAGTATAAGGGTATGGGTACTACACTAACTGTAATGCTAGTTTTATCCAAGATATTTATAGGGCATGTTGGAGATAGTAGAGCATATTTGTTAAAGGATAATAAAGCTTTTCAGATTACTCAAGATCATTCTCTGGTGGCAGAACTTGTAAGAAATGGAAGTATAACAGAAAGTGAAGCTAAAATACATCCTCAAAGAAATATTATAACAAGGGCTTTAGGTACTGAAGAAAATATTATTGTAGATTTATATACTTTAGATATTGAAAAAAATAATATAATAATATTGTGTACCGATGGATTATCCAATTTAGTAAATATGGACGAAGTAAAAGAAATTGTTGAAGGGTCAAAAAGTGTAGAAGATGGTTGTCAGAATCTAATTTCCTTGGCAAATGAACGTGGAGGATATGATAATATAACAGTATTAATTATAAAGATGTAATAAAAGAATCGAGGTGACTAAATGATAGGTAAAATTTTAGGAAACAGATATGAAATCGTAGAAAAAATAGGCGGGGGAGGAATGGCTTTAGTTTATAGAGCTAAATGTCGACTTTTAAATAGATATGTTGCTGTTAAAATACTAAGACCAGAGTTCACTAGTGATGAGGATTTTATAGGTAAGTTTAAAAGAGAATCTCAAGCTGCAGCTAGTTTGTCACACCCTAATATTGTCAATATATATGATGTAGGTAATGATGAAAATGATATTTATTATATTGTAATGGAGTATGTAAAGGGAAGGACATTAAAACAAGTAATAAAAGAACAGGGATACATAGAGCCTAGTGATGCAATTAATATTGCAAAACAAATATCTCTAGCTTTAGAACATGCCCATAATAATCATATTGTTCATAGAGATATTAAACCTCACAATATCTTAATAACTGATGATGGAAGGGTTAAGGTAACTGATTTTGGTATAGCAAGAGCAGTATCATCGTCAACAGTTACCAATACAGGAAATGTTATTGGATCAGTACATTATTTTTCTCCAGAACAAGCTCGAGGAGGATATACAGATGAAAAGTCAGATATATATTCTTTAGGAATAGTTATATATGAAATGGTAACAGGTAGAGTACCATTTGAAGGAGAAAGTCCAATATCCATAGCCTTAAAGCATATTAATGAAGATATTAAGATTCCAAGTAATTTGAAAAATAAAGTACCAAAGGCTCTTGAAGATATAATACTTAAATCCACTCAAAAAGATTTGTCAAAAAGATATAGTAGTGCAAGAGGAATGTTAGAGGATCTTAGCTTAGCCTTAGAATCTCCAACAGGTGATTTTGTGAAGCTTGAGGAAGATGATGATAGTCCAACTCAAATAATTCCTGTTATTGCGGAAGAAGATATTAAAAAAAATAAAGCTGTTCCTAATAAAACAAATAAAAAGAAAAAGTCAAAATTAGTTTTTTGGTCTGCAATTATTTTAGCCTTTATATTAGCATTAACTCTTACTGCTGGAATATATTTATTTAATCTTCAATTAAAAGGGCAAGAAAAAGAAGTTCCAGATGTTATGGGTAAATCTTTAGAGGAAGCTACTCAAAGTATTGAAAATCTTGGTTTGAAATATGAGAAATCATCTGAACAATATAGTTCTCAATATGAAGAAGGATATGTTATTTCTCAAAATCCTTCACCTCATGAAATAGTTAAGGAGGGCTATACTGTAAAGCTAGATGTAAGTAAAGGACCTCAACTAGTAGAAGTTCCAAATCTTACAAATGAAAAATTTGAAGATGTAGAGTTATTATTAGAAAACAAATCTCTTAAAGTAGGTGATGTGGACTATGAAAATAGTACATTGCCTAAAGGGATAGTTATAAGGCAAAGTCCTAAGGCAAGGGAAAAAGTTGAAAAAGATTCAACTGTTAATGTGGTAGTAAGTGAAGGACAAGAGATAAAGACAATTTTGATGCCTAATTTAGTAGGATCAGAAGTTGAAGAAGCAAAGAATACTATTAAAACATCAAATCTGACTGTAGGCGAGGTAGAGTATAAATTCCATGAAACAATTGAAAAGGATTTTGTTATAGATCAAAATATTGATTCAAGATCAGAGGTTCAGGAAAAAACTGTAATTAATTTAGTTGTAAGTGAAGGGCCTGAAACTATAGAGCAGACATCAGAAGAAGATGAGTTACAGATGAAGTCAGTATCTTTCAGCCTTTATTATGACGAGGCAAAGCAGGAAGACTTTGTGTTAAAGATAGTAAAAATACAAAATGACGTTTCCACAGATTATTATAGTGGAGTACATCAAAAGTCGAAAGGTAGCCAAAAGGTTACTATTAAAGGAAGAGGGGAAGCTATTATAGAAATTTACTTTGATGATGAATTAATTGATAGAAATAAGGTTGATTTTGAAACGGGGGCAGTTTATGATTGATGGTATAATCATAAAAGGTATTGGAGGTTTTTACTATATAAAGGCTGAAGATAAGGTATATGAGTGTAAGGCAAGAGGAAGGTTTCGAAAAGATAAAATAATACCAGTAGTAGGTGACAAAGTAAAAATAACAATAGATCCTATAACAGATAAAGGTATGATAGAAGAAATTATGCCTAGAAAAACGCAGTTAATAAGACCTTGTGTGGCAAATGTCAGCCAAGCAATTATTGTATTTGCAATTCAAAATCCTGAGCCTAACTTGTCCCTTTTAGATAGGTTTTTAGTTACAGTGGAAATGGAAGAATTAGATATCGTTATTTGTTTTAATAAAACAGATTTAGAATCTAAAGTAGATGTAGATAATTTACAGGAAATTTATTCTAATGCAGGATATAGGGTAATAAAAACTAGCACAAAACAACAAATAGGTTTAGAGGATTTAAAAGAAGAGCTAAAAAATCAAATAACTGTCTTTGCAGGACCTTCTGGAGTAGGTAAATCTTCTTTACTAAACATGATACAATCCGATTTACAATTGCAGGTAGGTGAAATAAGCAATAAAAACAATAGAGGTAAGCATACTACTAGGCATGTTGAGTTAATGCAACTAGAGTTTGGAGGCTGGGTATTAGATACTCCAGGCTTTAGCTCTTTAGAGGTGGAAAATATTGATATAGGGGATTTACAATATTACTTCAGAGAATTTACCCCCCTTATAGGTAGCTGTAAATTTAATGGGTGTATTCACTTAAATGAACCTGAATGTGCAGTTAAACAAAGTGTAAGTCAAAATCAAATAAGTAAACTTAGATATAATACTTATATACAGCTTTTAGGAGAAATTCAGAAAAATAGGAGGTATTAAAATTGCCAAAGCTAGCCCCATCTATATTATCAGCTGATTTTGGAAATTTGTTAGCTGATATTAAAAAAGTTGAAACAGGAGGCGCTGACCTACTTCATATTGATGTAATGGACGGACATTTTGTTCCCAATATTACCATAGGACCATTAATTTTAGAAAGCATTAAAGGTAGAACTAATATACCTTTTGATGTGCACTTAATGATAGAAAATCCAGATCTTTATATTGAAGATTTTGTAAAGGCAGGAGCTAGCATAATAACAGCTCATGTAGAGGCAAGTAATCATATTCATAGAACTATACAGAATATAAAGTCTCAAGGGGTAAAAGCAGGAATATCTATTAATCCTGGTACGTCGTTAAGCTCTATTGAATATATTCTTGATGAAATAGATATGGTGTTAATTATGTCTGTAAATCCAGGCTTTGGAGGTCAAAAGTTTATTCCATCTGCACTGGATAAGATAAAAAGTCTTAGAAAAATTATAAGTGATAGAAAGCTTAATATAGAAATTGAGGTAGATGGAGGAATTAAACTTGAAAATGCCTCTAAAGTTATTGAGGCAGGAGCAGATATTTTAGTGGCAGGTTCAGCTATTTTTCATTCTGGAAACATTGAAAAAGCCACAAAAAGCTTTAAAAGAGAAATACTATAGTAAGTGAGGGTTCCTTAATGAAATGTATTATTGTTTCAAATGGTAGTATTATAGATTATAATTGGGCAGAGAATATTATTGAAAAAAATGATTTAATAATATGTGCAGATGGCGGAGCGAAGCATCTTTTTAAAATGAACATAAATCCCAATATAATCGTTGGGGACTTAGATTCAATTGATTGGAAAACAAAAAGCTATTATAAAAAACAAGGGGTAGAATTTATTAAGTTTCCTAAAGAAAAGGATTTTACTGACACTGAACTGGCAGTAGAATATGCCATAAAATATGGGGCAAATGAAATTACCTTTCTTGGAGTTATGGGAAGCAGAATGGATCATACCCTAGCTAATATAGCCTTGCTATTGCCACTATGTCTTAAAAATATTAATGCTAAAATTATTGATGAAAAAAATGAGATTATTGCTGTTAATAAATCTACTACTTTAAATGGGAAAATAGGAGAATTACTTTCAATTATTCCTATAAGTGAAAAAGTAGAGGGTTTAACACTAAGTGGATTAGAGTATCCACTAAAAAATGCAAATATTGCTTTTGGCTCATCAATTTGTGTAAGTAATAAATTTATGAGTGATACTGTAAATATAGAGTTTGGGTTAGGAACTATGTTAATAATAAAATCACGTGATTAAAAATTAAAAGTAGCTGTTAGCTGCTTTTTTTTGTGTCAAAAATAATGCCTATTGAATAAAATATTATAATAGTTATCATATAACCAGGTGTTTAAGTACCGTAGGGGCGACCTGTGGTCGCCTTAAATACTATAAAGCTACCATATAATGAGGTGTTTAGGATGGGAAGAAATAGGGTGGTTAGAAAAATATTGGGAATTACAATTGCACTAGCTGGAGCAATTATACTTATTGAAATTATACCTTTATGGATTTGGTATTGTATCCTTGGTGGACTTTGTGTTTTTTTTCTATTACTTTTGTTCAAAAGGATATAGGGGGGATTTTATGAGACGGTGTAGGCGTAGAAATTGTTTTAGAAGAATAGAGAAAGGTACTATAGGGTTAATATTATTTATTGCTGGCTTGTCTATTATAGCTTTTACAATACTGCCTTATACCATATGGTTGGTTTTATTAGGCTGTGCATTGATAATATTAGGGTATAAACTTTTTATCTAATAAAAGATACGAATGAATTCGTATCTACGGTGGAATTAGAATATAAATCAACTAATCCAGTAGTAGGTACGAATTCATTCGTACTTATGAACTATCTAAAATTTAAGCTATCTTAATAAATAAAGCCTACATTGTAATAAGTAGGCTTTACAAATTAGATTGCTCTTTGAACTTTATTAGAACGCAAGCATCTTGTACAAACATTGATTCTTTTAGGAGAACCGTTTACAATTGCCTTAACTCTTTTGATATTTGCATTCCATACCCTTCTTGTATGTCGATTTGAGTGACTGACACTATTACCTGATAATCTACCTTTTCCACATACGTCACATGCTTTTGACATATATATGACACCTCCTTCGAGTGATTATACCACTAATTAAAAACATTACTATTTTATCATATCTTTGTCATTTTGTACATTAATTAACCAAAAAATCTATATAATATTTAATTCAGTTGAATAGTTGCTATAATTAATATAAAATAATTATATACAACTTAAAAATAGATGGTAATATATAATTAATTTAAGAGAGGTGAAGAAATATGTCCGCTAAATTAGAAAATAAGCTAGGGATAATCACAATAGATAATGAAGTTCTTGCCTCAATAGCAGGGATATCAGCTATGGAATGTTATGGTTTAGTAGGAATGTCAACTAAATCAACTGCCAGTGGATTAGTTGACATTTTAAAAAGAGAAAATATGAGTAAGGGAGTAAAAGTATATACTGAAAATGATGAGATCAGTATCGAACTCTTTATAGTAGTAGAGTTCGGGATAAGAATATCAACTGTGGCAAAAAATATAATTGAAAAAGTTAAGTATAATATAGAAAATTTGTCCGGATTGAAGATTAAAAACATCAGTATAAATGTACAAGGCGTTAGAGTAGAAAAGTAACTTAAGGAGGAAATAATTTTGATACCTAAACATATTGATGGGCAGTTATTAAAAAAAATGATTCTTCAAGGATCAAAAAACTTGGAGATAAATAAAGACACAGTTGATTCGCTGAATGTTTTTCCAGTTCCTGATGGAGATACAGGAACTAATATGTTTTTAACAATGAACTCTGCGGCAAAGGAAGTTAACAAGCTAACGACTGAATCATTAGAGTCAGTGTCTGAAGCTATTGCCAATGGTTCCCTTATGGGGGCAAGAGGTAACTCGGGAGTAATTCTATCTCAGCTATTTAGAGGCTTTGCAAAGGGGTGTAAAGGAAAGGAAAAGCTAGATACTATAGCTTTGGCACAAGCACTGAAATCATCATCTGATACAGCCTATAAAGCTGTTATGAAACCTATTGAAGGGACAATTTTAACAGTAGCAAGAGAAGTAGGAGATAAGGCTTTAGAGATTTCAAAGAAGGAAAATGATCTTACTGTATTTATGGAGAGTATAATTAAATATGGGGAACAGGTTTTAAATAAAACTCCTGAAATGTTAAAAGTACTAAAAGATGCAGGTGTAGTTGATGCAGGAGGAAAAGGACTTATATTTATTTTTAAAGGTTTTTTAGATGCAATCAAAGGTAAAGAAGTAAGTATTGAAGAACATAAATTAGCTAAAACTCATGAGCCTGTACATGAAATTGATACTGGGGATATAGTTTTCGGATATTGTACGGAACTTATAATTAAAGGTGATGGGATTGATATAGAGCTTTTAAAGAAAAAGCTTTCAGGTTTAGGAGATTCCATGCTAGTTGTAGGGAAAGAAAATTTAGCTAAAATTCATATACATACTAATAATCCAGGAAAAGTTTTAGAACATGGACTTAACTGGGGTGAACTTACAGATATTAAAATTGATAATATGAGGCAACAGCATAGAAGTAAGTTAGATTATGAAAAAGCTAATAATGATAATGAAGTAGATAAAGAGTTCGGTATAATTACAGTATCTATGGGAGATGGGCTATTAAATATATTTAAAGATTTAAGTGCTGATGAAATAATTACAGGTGGACAAACAATGAATCCAAGCACCGAAGAAATCAAAAGGGCGATTGATAAAGTATCAGCTAAAAATATATTTATTTTACCTAATAATAGTAATATTATTTTGGCAGCAAACCAAGCAAAGGAATTAAGCGATAAAAATATTTATGTAATTCCTACAAAAACAATACCTCAAGGGATTGCTGCTTTACTTGCATTTAATGGAGAATTAAACTCAGAGAAGAATGTTGACTTAATGACAGCGGCCATATCTGAAGTGAAAACTGGCCAAGTTACATATTCAGTGAGAGATACTCAATTTAATAGTAATAATATTAAAAAAGGCGATATACTGGGGCTTTATAACGGAGATATTCAAACAATAGGAAAAAACACAGAAGAAGTAGCATATGAGCTTTTAAAAAATATGATTACTGAAAATGATGAAATAATTACTATATTCTACGGCGAAGATACAAGTGAAGATACAGCAAATAAATTAGCAAAACGGATTAATGAAGATTTTAAGGATATTGATATAGAAGTATACTATGGAGGACAACCATTATACTATTATATATTCTCTGTTGAATAGGAAATGATTTTAATCATTTCCTGAGTTGTTGAAAAACCCTTCGTTTTTGTCATTCTGAATGTAACGAAGTGGAGTGAAGAATCTTAAAAGCCATTCAAATACAAGATTCTTCGTTTCACTCAGAATGACATTTTCGGGGGTTTATCATGTTAATTGCCTTTTTCAACAGTCTGAGGAAATGATTTAAATCATTTCTTTTTTCAATATATGGAAGGGAGGGCTTATATTGGATATTCTCCAAAAAGAAATTCAAACCCTTAAAGGAATAGGTCTCAAAAAAGGGGCTTCCTTTGAAAAACTAGGAATAAAGTATATAATTGATTTTATTTATAACTACCCAAGAGAGTATGAGGATAGAAGTAAAACCAAACAGCTATCTCAGGTTATTGATGGTGAGGAAGTAGCTCTATTTGTAACAATAGATGGGCTTTGCAAGCAATTATACACTAAAAGCAGACTAAAAATTTTTAAATTACCTATTAAGGATAACTCTGGAAGTGGATATGCGGTATTTTATAATAATCCTTATGTAAGCAAGCTTTTTAAAAAAGGAGATAGTGTATATCTAAATGGTAAAATAAAAAGAACGTTTACTGAAATTCAAATAATACAACCAGATTATGAAATAGTAAATAAAAATGAACCTACCAAGTTTAAACGGATAATTCCTGTGTATTCTCTTACTAAAGGAATAAAACAAAATGAACTGATCCGTATTCAAAAAAATATTATAGAAAAATATGCTAACACTATAAATGAGTATCTTCCTAAAGAAACTATACAAAGAAATAAATTATCTTGTATTTCACAGGCTTTAAAGAATATTCATTTTCCTGAAAGCTCTAAAGAACTAGAGACTGCTAGATATAGATTGATTTTTGATGAACTATTAATTCTTCAATTAGGTATATTACTAATAAAAAGTTTAATAGATAATAATAATGCAGGGATACCATTTAAATGGAATCTTAAAGTAGATGAATTTATAAAATCTATACCCTTTAAATTGACTAATGCTCAATTTAAGGTGGTTGGGGAAATTAGAAGAGATATGGAAAAACCAAAAGGAATGTACAGACTTATTCAAGGTGATGTGGGGTCAGGAAAAACGGTACTAGCTTTTATAGCATTATTAAATGTTGTATGTAATGGGTATCAGGGCGTTTTAATGGCTCCTACAGAAATTTTAGCCCAGCAGCACTTGCGTACTGCCAAAGATATGTTAGAGCCATTTGGAGTAAGTGTAGAGCTTCTTACAGGTAGTTTAACTAAAAAACAATCGGAAAGTATAAAAACTAAGCTTAAAGATGGTAGTATAGATATTATAATTGGTACTCATGCATTAATCCAAGATAATGTAGAATTTAATAACTTAGGACTTGTAATTACTGATGAACAGCATAGGTTTGGTGTAAAGCAAAGAGAAGTTTTATCAAATAAGGGATTAAATGCAGATGTAATAGTTATGACAGCAACTCCTATACCTAGAACTTTGGGACTTATTTTATATAGTGATCTAGACATATCCATAATAGATGAACTTCCTCCAGGTAGAAAAATTATAAAAACTTACTGTATTAACGAAAAAAGAAGAATAGATGCCTATGGATATGTAAGTAAGCAAGTTAAAGAAGGTCGTCAAGCATATATAGTCGCACCTTTGATTGAAGAATCAGAATCAATTGAAGCAAGGTCTGTTGAAGAGCTTTATGAAGAATTAAAGAATAATTTTTTAAAGGATTGTGAAATAGGTTTAATTCATGGAAAAATGTCTAAAGTGGAAAAAGAAGATACTATAAATGCTTTTTACTGTGGGAACTTAAAAGTTCTTGTTTCTACTACAGTTATAGAAGTAGGTGTTAATGTTCCTAATGCTTCAATAATGGTTATAGAAAATAGTGAGAGATTTGGCTTAGCTCAATTGCATCAATTAAGAGGAAGAGTAGGTAGGGGAAATGAACAATCTCATTGTATTTTAATAAATTATAGTAATAGCAATAGATCAAAGGAAAGAATGAAAATTATGACATCTACAAATAATGGATTTATAATTGCAGAAAAAGATTTAGAGTTAAGAGGACCTGGAGATTTTTTTGGGACAAGACAACATGGACTGCCAGAACTTAAAATCGCAAACTTATTTCAAAATATTAATGAATTAGCTTTGGCACAAAAAGAAGCTAAAACCCTATTAAATAAATATCCATTACTTGAGCATGAAGACGTATTTGAGCTAAAGAAAAGAATCGCTTATCAATTTGGAGAAAATATTGTTATATAAAATTTATCCAGTCTATTACTAGACAGTCAATTTTTACTAGATATAAAACTAATATTAATGGTTAAATTAATATTAGAACAAAACAGGAGGTGAAAAAAAGATGGCATCTAATAATAATTCTGGATCTAATAGAACAGTAGTACCAGAAGCTAAACAAGCTTTAAATCAAATGAAGTTTGAAATAGCTAATGAATTAGGACTAAGTAATTATGACTCTGTTGATAAAGGAAATTTATCAGCTAGACAAAATGGTTATGTAGGCGGATATATGACTAAAAGATTAGTTGAAATGGCTGAAAAACAAATGTCAGGTAAATAATAATAAAAAAGAAAGGCTAAACTTAGTCTTTCTTTTTTATTTGACCTGTCATTCTATGAAATCAGGGTCTCGATTTTAAGAAATTCAAAACTTTTTTCTGCTCTTTTTTATTTTGTCATCCTGAATGAAATGAAGGATCTTGAATATTGCTCAAATACTAAGATTCTTCGCTACACTCAGAATGACATTTTCGGGAGTTTATTATATTATTTGATTTTTTAGTGGTTTTGAATGGTCCTGAAACTTGCTTTTTTCTACGTATCTACTGGATTATAATCCCTTAGAAATTGTTAACAGTTAATACATGAATTGCTAGAGTAAATACTCTTTAAAAGGTTAAATTAATATTAGAAACACAAAAGGAGGTGAAAAAAAGATGGCATCTAATAATAATTCTGGATCTAATAGAAAAGTAGTACCAGAAGCTAAACAAGCTTTAAATCAAATGAAGTTTGAAATAGCTAATGAATTAGGACTAAGTAATTATGACTCTGTTGATAAAGGAAATTTATCAGCTAGACAAAATGGTTATGTAGGTGGATATATGACTAAAAGATTAGTTGAAATGGCAGAAAAACAAATGTCAGGTAAATAAATTTAATATATAGTATAATAATAAAGAAGAGGCGATAGTCTCTTCTTTATTATTATAGTTTTTTAGAAAAATTAGAATAGGTACGAATGAATTCGTACCTACGATAAATCTAAAATTGAAATTAAAGAAAAGTAGGATCAAATTCATTAGTGCCTACAGTAAATAAATTTAGGTAATAAAAGTGCTAGTGAAGAAGTTCACTAGCACATAAGAGAGGAGAAATGAAGGAAGAGCTCAAAGGGGATTTTTTTATCGTACACTATTATTATTAATAAATGATATGCTATTTATTCTATATAATATCAAAAAAAATATAATATGTTTTGTTATTAATTTACAACTATGCTAAAATATATTTGTATTGAAGGGAGAATAAAAATGCGAATAATTGCAGGACAGGCAAAAGGCAGAAAGCTAATAACACCTAATGGAGATGATGTAAGACCAACAACTGATCGTGTAAAAGAAGCGGTCTTTAGCATGATAGCTCCCTATATTCATGGTAGTTTAGTGCTAGATTTGTTTTCTGGTACAGGAAATCTTGGATTAGAAGCTATTAGTAGAGGTGCAGAAAAAGCATTTTTTGTAGATAAAAGCCGTGATAGTATTAAAATAATTTCCCGAAATATATTAAAATTAGATATGAAAAGTAAAAGTGAGATTAAAAATACAGATGCATTAAAGGCAATAGATGATTTTAGAAGTTCAAATATAAAATTTGATATCATATTTATGGACCCCCCGTATGGCAAAGGAATTATAAAATCATGTATAGAAGAAATAGATAGATCTGGTTTGTTAAATAAGGATGGGATAATTGTAATTGAACATAATGAGTTAGAAAAAATTGACGCTAATATTGGGAATTTAAATATTTTAAAAGATAAAAAATATGGAAATACAATTATTACAATTTATACTAATGTGAAGGAGACTTAAATTAGATGAAAAAAGGAGTATACCCTGGTAGTTTTGATCCGGTTACTAATGGCCATTTAGATATTATAAAAAGAGCAGCAAAGGTTATGGATAAAGTTACTGTTGCTGTACTAATTAACTCAAGTAAAAATCCTTTATTTACTGTACAAGAGAGAATTGAGCTTCTTAAAGAAGTTACATCTGATATGGAAAATGTTGAAATAGATTGTTTTTCAGGTTTGCTAGTAGACTATGTTAATACAAAAAATATTGATATAATTGTAAAAGGACTTAGAGCTGTATCTGATTTTGAATATGAATTTCAAATGGCTTTAATGAATAGAAAACTTAATCCAAGTGTGGAAACTGTATTTATGATGACAAGTAGTAAATATTCTTATCTTAGTTCTAGTTTGGTAAAAGAGGTGTTTAAATTAAACGGTTGTATCAGTGGATTAGTTCCAGATCTAGTTATAGATGCTATGAAGAATAAACATGCAAAATAGAGGGGGATATAAAATGAAAGTACTTCAGTTACTTGATGAGCTAGAAGATGTTATTGAAAGCAGTTCATCTATACCTTTTGCAGGTAAAGCTTTAGTAGATAGAGGAGAAATTCTTGAGCTTTTGAAAGAAATTAGAATTCAACTACCAGATGAAGTAAAACAAGCTCAATGGATTAAGGAAGAAAGACAAAGAATTTTAATAGAAGCTCAAAAAGATGCGGATACAACAATACAAGATGCTAGAAAGCATATTGAAGAAATGATTGAAAAAGATGAGATAACTAAAAAGGCTCATAAAAGATCTGAAGAAATAATATCTCAAGCTCAAGGAAATGCCAAAGAGATTAGACTAGGTGCAAGACAGTATGCTGATGAATTACTATCAAGTGTAGAAACTAACTTAGGAGAGCTTATTGATACAATAAAGACTAATCGAAACGAATTAAAAGGAATGAAAGGCTAAAGCATTTCATTCCTTTTAGAAATAGAATAGATTATATTTATAACTATTGCAAACAAAAAAATTATAATAAGAATAGCTCCAAACATTTCAAAAGAGAAAAGCATTTTTCCTTGCCAGCTTAGAAAATATGGTTGAGGTACTGTATTCATAAAAGCAGGAGTATAAAACTCTTCCCATATAATTTGTGCAATAGGCAGTATTAAGACAACAACTATTGCTGAAAAAATTGAATGAAGTAATTTTGAAAAAACATAAATTGAAACACTTAGATCAGTTCCACTAATAAAACTGGCTGACTGTGCGTGGATAGAGAAACCACTCCAAGCTATTAAGAAAGATGACAATATAGCCTGCTGCACAAAGGAAATCTGTGTAACTTCAGAAAGCATTTTACAGCCAATAGTCATTTCAAAGATCCCACTTATAACTGCTTCAACAATATTAGTAGAGTTGGAGCTTACACCAAGGGAAATAAAAATTGAAGATAAAATTTTTATTATACCTAATACATCTAAAAGCCTTATAATTACTGAAAAAAGTATTATGAACCCACCCACTATTAAAAGGGATTCAACCCCTTTTTTAACTGCTGATCCCAGTATCATTCCAAATGGGTCTTGTTTTTTTTGGGATAAAAACCATAATTCTTTTAAAGCCTTTTTAAAATAATTCTTTTTTTCTGAGATTTTAAGTTTATCATGATCAGGTTTATAAAATCGAAAACAAAGACCAGTTATAATAGCTCCTATGTAGTGAGAAACTGCAATAATAATACCTAATTGGATATTGTTAAACATCCCAACTGCTACAGCTCCTATCATAAACAATGGACCAGAGGTGCTACAAAAGGCAAGTAACCTTTGAGCCTCACCTTTGGTAAAGACTCCTTGTTTTCTTAATTCACTTGTTAATTTAGCACCCATAGGATATCCAGAGGTTACACTCATAGCAAAGACAAAAGAGCCTTCTCCTGGAATATTAAATATAGGTCTTATAATTGGTTCAAGAAGTATACCTAAGAATCGAATTACTCCTAGTTGTATTAGGAGTTCTGCACCGATAAAAAAAGGTAGTAACGCAGGAAAAACAATATTAAACCATGTATTAACGCCACTTTGAGCAGCTTTAAAAACATGATTTGGAAATATAATAATAGAAATTACTAATAAAAAAATAATAATTATTAATATAATTTTTTTCAATTGATCTAGCATATTATGAGTTTTAGCAGCTAGATAACCTATTATTAATAAAGCAGTGAAAAATATTAAAATAGTCATATAGGCCTCCTGTTTTGTTATTGCTACTTTAAATATATGTTTCAAAGTAGGATTTCAAAACAAGAAAAGTTAAATATACTAATATCTATAAATCAAGCATAAAAGGATTCATAATAAATTCAGAATAACCTAATCTGTTTTTTTCGTCAGGATAACCTAATGAATATATATCAGTGGCCTGTATATCTTTTTCAAGTAGATCTTTAACATGAGTCTCTATAGGATATTGTTTCGATATATTAGTTATAATAGGTAGTTGAGAACTGTTTTTCATTAATTTAAGTATTTCTGTCCCTTTTTTAGAAAACCCTAAAACCCGAGCATATTGAGAACCTCCTAGAGAATTGTACCTATCATAATGACTTTTAAAAACACCTAAAAGAGCATGGATAGTAGCTCTTTTTATTCTAGTTGAAGTATATCTTTTAGTGGATGTTAGGTCATAAAATGTTTGAAAATTACTGGACTTAAGAGCTGAAACCTTAATTCTATTTTCTAGTCCTTCATTTATATCTATAATTTTTTTAAGGGTTTCAGGAGAGGTGCTTCTTAAAGTGAACAATATAGCTTGTTCAAAATTTTCTAAAAAAACAGGACCATAACCACTATTTATAGTGTGGGATAAAACTTTAAAACTTTCTGGGGGTATAACTTTATCTAATTCTTTAAATGAATTTTGCGAGTTTTTAAGAAAATTCCTAATTGCTGTTGCACTACAAATATCTCCATCTATTTCAGTAGAATGATAATCTACTTTTATCCGTTGTATTGTAAAAGGTTTTATAGAACTGTTTGTTTTAAGCATAGCTTTAAGATATTCTATACCAAGTATATTATTAGAAGAGGTAAGGATTTTGGATACTTGGTCATTAGAGAAATAATCTTGTAGTGCTCTTGCTCTAGAAACAGGAAAGGATTCTCCTTTAGCTAAATAGTTTTTTAAAGCAGCTTTATAAGATAATGGTTCTGTAACAAAAACTTGGGCTATACTTTTTAAATCTTCTATATTACCAGATTCACTTCCAAAGCTAAGATAATCTACTAGATTTAACTTATTTAATAGTGTAATTGCACCAAAGGCAAAAAATTCAGCACTACTACATGAATATAAAGTAGGAAGCTCTAAAACCAAATCAACCCCTTCTCTTATAGCCATTTCTGCTCTTGACCATTTGTTTATAATAGCAGTATCCCCACGCTGCAGGAAATTCCCACTCATAACTGCTATGGTGTGAGTAGCACCTGTAACTTCTTTAGACTTTAATAAATGATATTTATGCCCATTATGAAATGGATTATATTCAGTAATTAGACCAAGAATTTTCATTTTACCCTCCAAATTTAAGCAAAAGTATATTATATATAATATTACTAAAATTTGTTAATAATATCAAAAAAAATATTAAAGCATTTTATTACTTGAAAAAAACCCAAAGTGCTTTATAATTATAATTGTTGAAAAAGAGGAAATTTTAGCTCAAATATAGAAGTAAGCATTGTTAATAAAATACTAAGGAGGCTTATGAATTATGAAGGTGTTAGTAATCAACTGTGGTAGTTCATCTTTAAAATATCAGCTCGTAGATATGAAGGATGAAAGTGTTTTGGCTAAAGGTTTAGTTGAAAGGATAGGAATTGAAGGTTCAGTACTTAAACATGAAATTCCTGGTAAAGACAAAACTATTATAGAAAAACCAATGGATAACCATAAAGTAGCATTAGGTTTAGTTTTAGAAGCTCTTATAGATGATGATCATGGAGCTATTAAGAGCATGGAAGATATAAAAGCTGTTGGACATAGAGTTGTTCATGCAGGAGAAAAGTTTAGTGGTTCTGTGAAACTTACAGATGAAGTTTTAAAAGCATTAGAAGAGTGCATTGACTTAGCTCCATTACATAATCCGCCAAATATTATGGGGATAGAAGCGTGTATTGAATTAATGCCAAATACACCTATGGTAGGAGTATTTGATACAGCATTTCATCAAACAATGCCAAAGTCAGCTTATATATATGCTCTTCCTTACGAATACTACGAAAAGTACAAAGTAAGAAGATATGGATTCCATGGAACAAGTCATAAGTATGTTTCTCAAAGAGCAGCAGCTATGTTAAATAAAGATATAAAGGATCTTAAAATAATAACTTGTCACCTTGGAAATGGAGCTAGCATAACAGCTGTAGATGGAGGAAAATCTGTAGATACAAGTATGGGCTTTACTCCTTTAGAAGGATTAATTATGGGTACTAGATGCGGTGATATTGATCCTGCAATAATTAAGTATATAATGGAAAAAGAAGACATTAGTATAAGTGAAGTAGATACTATAATGAATAAAAAATCAGGTGTTCTTGGAATTTCAGGAGTAAGTAGTGACTTTAGAGATATAGAAGATGCAGAGAGGCAAGGAAATGAAAGAGCTAAACTAGCATTAGAAAAGTTTGATACAAGTGTTAAAAAATATATCGCTTCATATGCTGCGGTAATGGGTGGTGTGGATGCCATAGTCTTTACTGCTGGACTAGGCGAGAACTCTGCTTCTAATCGTGAGGCAATCTGTAAAGGATTAGAGTTTATGGGAATATCTATTGATAAAGATAAAAATAATATTAGAGGTAAAGAAGCTTTAGTAAGCAAAGATGACTCTAAAGTAAAGATAATGGTAATTCCAACTAATGAAGAATTGATGATTGCAAGAGATACTCAAGAGTTACTTAAATAATATTAAAAAAGGTGGGAGTAAAAATCCTGCCTTTTTATAATAATATCTTAATAGATGATAAATTTATTGAGGTATCAAGTATAATTACTTGACAAATATCCATTCCATTTGTATAATTAAATCTGTCGATATGTGAGGTGAAATAATGAAAATAAGCCTGAAAGAAATTATTGAAGGACAAAAAACACTATTAGATTTAGATGTCGACATTAGGCTAGATGATGAAGCCTATTTAGGTGATGAAATATCAATTGTTTCTCCAATAAACTTTCTTGGAAAAATAATAAGTCAAAGTGAAAAGATATTTATAGTAGGCAAGTATTCTTGTGATATAGAATTTATTTGTCATAGATGCGTAAAGCATTTCACTAAAAAAATAGAAGGAAATATTGAAGAAGAATTGGTATTAAATGATTCTGAAGAGTCAAAAACAGAGGACTTTTATAGTATCAATAATTATATGATTGATTTAGGAGAAATAGTTAGAAGTGAGTTAACCTTATCTCTCCCAATAAAAGTAATTTGTGATGATAAATGTAGAGGCCTTTGTCCTGTCTGTGGTGTTGACCTTAATACAGAAGAATGTACATGTGAACAAGATAAGATTGACCCAAGACTAGCTAAGTTAAAAGAATTGCTACAAAACGATTAAGGAGGTGGAAATAATGGCAGTACCTAAGCGTAAAACTTCTAAAGCAAGAAGAGATAAAAGAAGAGCTTCAAATATAAAAATGACTAGCCCAAATGTTGTTAAATGTCCACAATGCCATGAGCCTAAAATGCCTCATAGAGTTTGCAAGAAATGTGGTTACTATCAAGACAAAGAGGTAATAAAGGTACAATAGTAAAAAAGTAATGGTGTATTTAGCATCATTACTTTTTTTATTGTGGGACAAGGGGAACAGGTTCATTGTCCCACTTTGTTAAAGCTGATATACTGGATATACTTACTCCATATGATTGTGATGCCAAGCAAAGTACGTGAAAAAAGTGATAGTAAATATATCATTTGATGTTAAGAGGAATTAATGGGCAGAATATTTTTGAGGAGGAGTTATATAATGCAGATTGATAAAATTATAGATTTTTTAGAAACGGATATCATCAGTGTGACTTTTTCATCTACTGGGTTAAAGTATTTATCTTTAAAAGGTAACACTGGCGATGAATTTATAGATTTGAAAAATATTGAAAAAGAAAAAGAACAAAACTCAATAAAATATTTATTAATTAAAGAAACATTGAACTTTTTGGAGACAGGGAGTCATAATATGGTGTTAGATTTAACAGATTTTACGCCTTTTCAGCAAACTGTTTTTAATGCTGTTAGTGAAATCAAGACGGGAAATATTTGTACCTATAAAGGATTAGCAGAGATATTAGGAAAACCAGGTGCGGCGCAAGCAGTTGGAAGTGCAGTTGCAAAAAATCCAGTTTCTTATTTTATACCAACTCATAGGATACTGCTACAAAAAGGTATAGGAATCTGTAAAAGTGGGGCTGGGTTTTTAAGAGAAAAACTTTTAATATTAGAAGGTCATGATATTGAGAAACTTAGAGGTGAATATGTATGTAAAAGGAAAAAATGCTGTATGCAATGATTAAAAGATTATAAAACTATATATTAAGGATAAGCAAAAAGTATTTACACTGCTTACCTGCTAGAAAACTGTTGCTGAGAACTGTGACAGTAAACCTGTCTCCTTGTCCCCGTCCATAGAGTTTGCAAGAAATGTGGTTACTATCAAGACAAAGAGATAATAAAAGTACAATAGTAAAAAAGTAATGGTGTATTTAGCATCATTACTTTTTTTATGCAGTAAAATTAGGGTGATAAAATTGTCTCCTTGTTCCGTGGGGGACAAGAAGCTATATATGTATTGTGATATAATCTATATATGATTAAAAGTTTAGGGAGTGAATTGACACATGAAAAAACATAGGTGGTTTTTACATCTTTTGGTATTAACTATAATACTAGTACCAAACTATAGCTTTGCTACGAAATCAAACACTGAATTAGACCTTTTGCAAAACCCGAAAGAAAAGAATTTAAAAGTAATCATTGAAAACAAAAGAATAGTCATAGGTTTTCAATACACAGACACAGAAGATATGTGGGTAGAGTTCAAAGAAGGTGGGGTAAACTTCATATTCGGAATTGGGAACTTTTATACAAGAAAGCACACAAAAAACCTTGATATGCAAGAATTAGAATTATTTAAAGAAACATATACAGATTGGCTATCCCCATACATTGTGGGAGCAAACAACAGTATAGATACTAACTATCAAACTTTTACAGGGGGATGGCATGGGTACAATGGTGATGGTACAGGAAGTCCTACTGCTAGAACAGATAATCTAAGAATACTTGTAGACGGGAAAGAAACATCTACAAGTATAAAAGCAAATGCTAACAAGGTCGAATTAATAGTTACAAACTATATACAAGGTTACAACACTAAAAAAGAAGATGGTACAGGCAGAGAAATTTTAAAAGAAATAGTCACCTATAAGATTACTCAAAGTAGTATCCACGTAGATGTTAGAATAGTTGCCTTAGAAGATTTAGTTATCAAAAGATACTACGGATTGCAAACAGATAATTTTGCTTGGAACGGTTCTATAAAATATGAAAGTTCAGAAATAGTAAATGCAAATATTAAAAGTGCTACTCATACTAAAAATAAAGAGGATTTACTTTCAAAGTATACCCTTGTTTCAGAAAATGGCAAACATATACTCAATGCTAGTATAGATAGAGAAAATGGAATAGGAAATAGTGAATACCTAGCTGATAACAAACCTTATATATTTACCGAAAGTTATGGGAAAACATACTTTAATTTAATAAATGGAATAGACAAAGAGTTATTAGAAAGCCAAGAAATCGCTTGGGCAGGGTGTTATACGTTAAAAACAAAAGAAGAAGGGAGCAATTAAAAATGAAAAGGACAGTAGCACTTTTACTAATATTAACACTGATGATGGCTATGGGAGGTTTTGCTATCTCATATGCTGACTCTGGCACTACACTTTCAGACACCATGGGAACAGTAAAAGAAATACTTCAAAAAGGAGCGGATTATTTCAAAGAAAAGATTAAGATATTTACTGATATGGGAAATCATTGGGCAGATGAAACAGTAGGTAAATTGGTAGATTTAGGAATAATCGCAGGTTATACAGATGATACATTTAAGCCTAACAACAATATAACCCGAGCAGAGTTTTCAAAGACTATTAGAACTGCACTTAAACTTGATTTAGTAGAAGGAAACTCCTTTACAGATACCTCAAATCATTGGGCTAAGAATGAAATACATACAGTAGTAGAAAATTCTATAATTGATAAAGCAGAATATGGAGACAAGTACTCGCCTAATACAAATATCACTAGAATTGAAATGGCTAAAATGGTAGTTAGAGCTATGGGATTAGAAGATAAGGCAGGGAATAGAGCAGGAGAAAAAACTGACTTTGGTGATGATAGGGATATAAAAAGCTCTGATAAAGGCTATGTTCTGCTAGCGAGTAAGAACGGAATAATCAACGGGTATCCCGATAAGACATTCAAACCAAACGGACAAGCCACAAGAGCAGAGGCTAGTACAATGATTATAAATATGTTAGAAGTTATAGCAGAGGTTAATCCTGAGCCTTTTGAAGAAGTCGATGAATTTATTGAACCAGAAGTAAATATATACATTGAAGATGAAGCATATATCCCTTTAATACTAACAATGGAGCTAGAAAATAGAAAGGCTTATAAAGGGAGAGAAAATTATACCTTTAAATTCGAATGTGTTAACTATCCAAAGTTAAACAAAAAAGTAAGTTACAGTTTTTCAGAAAAAAAATATCATCTAATTCACTTCGATAGATTAAGAGATTATGAAGATGTTATGAATAGTAATGCTTTGTTTAACCTACACTTAAGAGCAGGATATACTACATTAGATAATTGGGACACATTCACTATAAAACCAAACATGAACTTGCAGTTTAAATTAACTGTAAATAACGGAGAAGAAAAAAGAGAATATTTCTATAATGCTCAAACACCTAAAGAAAATGATCATTATGGTTACATTCCTCCTAGATATGATAAATAATAAAGAAAAAGGATGATAATATATGAGGCAATTTAAAAATATAATATCAATAACACTCCTTTTCCTGCTGGTATTTAACACAGCAGGAACATATCTTTTTAATGATTTTGCCAGTTATGCATATAAGACTCCAAGCTATAGAGATATACAAGAAGGTCCAACAAAACCTAAAGCTAACTTTAATATAATATATGATGGAAATACTTATAAAATACCTAGCTCAGAACGAAGTGATTGGGCACAACCCATGTCTAATTCTGCATTAGATACTACATTTACAGCAACAGTAGGGGATACAATTGAAATTGTGAACACATCCTCAATGGGCTCTGGAAATGGTTGGGAAGAATTTGACTTCCAATATCAAAATTGGGATGGATGGAACACAGGATCAAGAAGTGGAAGCTGGACAGGGGAAACCATAACCCTAGATTCAGTGGGAACATGGGTGTTTTACTTAAATGCTATTGATAATGACACTGCAGGACCAGGCTACAAAAATGCCTCTCAAAATGGTACGCAAGAATCTTGGGGAGATAAACAAGGTTATTATTGGTACTTTGTGAAAATGAAGATTGAGGTCAAAGCTGAATCAGAACCCGAGCCAGGTCCAGAGGTACATGCAGATTTAGATATAGACCTATCGCCAAGCACTATTACATGGAATTATAAAGAATTTGATGATAATGATGATAAAGAGGTAGATGTGGAACTCGATGCCAGTGGCTCAACATCTAATCTTCCTATTGACGATTATGAATTTGAAACAAATGTAGGGTACAGAACAGCAGACACTAAAACTCAATCAAGTGGAAGATATGATGAGTCTATAAAAGTATATCCAGATGATATAAACCCTTTGAGTGGCAAAATAGTTATATCGGGACAGGTTACTGTTACTGATGAAATCGGCACTACAGATTCAGCAGGGAACACTGATTCCATTAATGTAGAAATTGTAAACGAAAGACCAGATGCCTATTTTACAAATTCAAATAATAATTATGCCACACTACCAGTAAACTTTAATAATCTGTCAGATGACCCCGAAGATGATATGGCATATATTAGTTGGAGTATTAAGAATAACAGGGGAGATTTAATATTTTACTCCGATACAGACTTAAATTCTTACGATACTACACAAGATTATACGGAAGAATATTTTAGTGAGGTAGATTTTGATGAAGATGGTGGAAATTTAACTTGCCCCTTTGACCCTGTGTCTTTATCACTTTTATCTTCTTTTCCTTGGACGAACAGAGGAAGGAATAATTTATTGATGATATAGACATATTATGATACTATATGACTATAAGAAATCATATCAGAAAGAGGTGATACTATGAAAGGATCAATAAGACCGTCAGCAGATTTAAGAAATCATTATAATGAAATTTCCAAACAATGCAAAGAGTCAAGAGATGCTGTTATTATTACTGTAAATGGACGAGGTGATACAGCAGTTCTTGGATTGCAGGATTATTATCAGATGAAATACGAACTGGAATTACTCAGAACACTTGCAGAAGCAGAGGATGATGTAAAAAGCGGAAGAGTAGCACCAATGAAGGATTCATTTGATGATCTACGTCAATCTTTACTGGAAAGGAAGAATGTATGAAGTATAAAATTTTAAGAACGGATAAGGCAGAGGAGCAGCTTCGTGAAATCATATTCTATATTGCAAATGATTCTGGTGACGTAGATATTGCATTAGGGTATCTGAATAAGATTGAAACTGCAATCAATCGCTTGCAAGGGTTTCCAACGTCTGGAAGTATACCGAGATATTCTATATTAAAAAAGCAGGGCTATAGAGTAATAATTGTTGAAAGACATCTTGTGTTTTATAAGATAAATGAGGTGAATCAGACAATTGTTATATATGCCATTGTGAATGCCAGAAGAGAATATCGAAATCTACTATAATAAGTACCAAAAGGGCATTGAGTTAAAAAGGCGAGATGCTTTTTCTAATTTTAGGAGATATAAATGAAAAAATTGTGGAATTATTTAAAAATATAAGTTTTTCAGGGATTTAAAAATATACTATTATTTTAGATATAATGTTAGGGGATAAAGATACAAGGGACTTGCTCCTTTTGTTATGTTGTAAAAGCTGGGACAGTAAACCTGTTTCTTTTTTTTGATGTTTTTTATTGCCATATGACAATAAATAATATATACTTAATATTAGGAGCAGGTACTAATCACTAGTGCCAAAAAATGAGGTGTTAGTATGACGATTAGGAGAAAATCAAAAAAGATGAGACAGAAGGAGCTTTTGGAAAAGATAGAAAGTGAACCTTTTGTAACTGATGATGAACTTAGCAATTCTTTTAATGTGAGTATACAGACTATAAGATTAGATAGACTAGAGTTAGGAATTCCTGAGCTTAGAGAAAGAATAAGAAATGTGGCTCAAAAAAATTACTCTAAGGTTATTAGCTTAGGCAAGGCTGAAATAATAGGGGAACTAATAGATTTAAACTTAAATGAAAATGGTATTTCTTTATTAGAAACTACCATGGATATGGCGTTTAAAAAGACTAAAATAGTAAAAGGACATCATATTTTTTCTATGGCTGAGTCTCTTGCTATGGCTGTTATAAACTGTAAGGTTGCCTTAACAGGTGTAGCAAATATGAAGTATAGAAAACCAGTTATTGCAGGAGATAAATTAATAGCAAAGGCTGAGGTAACTAGGGTAAGAGGAAATGAATTTTATGTTCATGTAAAAATAAATGTAGGGCAAGAACAAGTTTTTAGAGGTAAATTTATTCTTGTGTCAATCCAGGAGTAGGGAGGATTAAAATGAGGATAGCAGTAGATGGAATGGGTGGCGATTTAGCACCAGTTGAAATTGTAAAGGGTTGTGTAGAGGCAGTTAATGAATTAGAAGTAGAAATAATGCTAATAGGAGATAAGTCAGCTCTTGAAACAGAGCTATCAAAATATAGCTTTGATAAAGATAAAATACATATTGTTCATACAACTGAAGTAATTAAAAATGAAGATAAGCCAGTAAATGCAATTAGACGAAAAAAAGACTCATCTATGGTGGTGGGGCTGGATCTTGTTAAAAAAAATGAAGTGGTGGCCTTTGTATCAGCAGGAAATACAGGAGCTTTATTGGCAGGTAGCTTATTTAGAATAGGAAGAATTAAAGGCGTTGATAGACCTGTGATTGCAGCAGTTTATCCTACAAGTAAGGGGATTTCCCTTCTAGTAGATGCTGGAGCTAATGCTGAGTGCAAGCCTAGAAATCTTTTAGAATTTGGATTGATGGGAAGTATTTATATGGAAAAGGTCATGGGTATAAAAAATCCATCAGTAGGAATAGTAAATATTGGTAGTGAAGAAGAAAAAGGAACTCCATTAGTAAAAGAAGCCTCTGGGTTGTTGGCAAGTTCAAGTAAAAACTTTGTAGGTAATGTTGAGGCTAGAGAGCTTCCTGAAGGAGTAGTAGATGTAATAGTTTGTGATGGATTTGTAGGAAATGTTATATTAAAGCTTACTGAAGGTGTAGCTATGAATATGATGTCCATGTTAAAGAAGGAATTTTTAAAGAGAAATATATATAAGCTAGGAGCTTATATTTTAAAGCCAGCTTTTAGGGAGTTTAAAAAAGTTTTAGACTATACTGAATATGGAGGAGCACCTCTTCTAGGTATTGATGGAGCTGTAATCAAGGCTCATGGTAGTTCTAATTCAAAAGCTATAAAAAATGCAATTAAACAAGGGATTAGCTTTGAGTCTACAGGTGTTATAGACCATATTAGCAATGAAATTTCTAATATAGGAGATGAAAAAAATGACCAATAGTATAAAAGCAGTAGGAATTCATGGAGTGGGAAGTTTTGTGCCTCCTAATAAGATAACTAACGAAGATTTAGAAAAAATCGTAGATACAAATAATGACTGGATTATAACTAGAACTGGTATAAAATCACGTTTTATAGTAGACGAACACACTGCCGCTTCAGACTTAGGTACAGAGGCAGCTTTGAGGGCATTAGAAGATGCAAATACAACTGCTGAAGAAATTGATTTGATTTTAGTAGCTACAGCTACACCAGATATGATGTTTCCATCTACAGCTTGTATAGTCCAAAAAAATATCGGTGCTACAAAGTCAGCTGCTTTTGATTTATCAGCAGGATGCTCTGGTTTTATTTATGGATTAGTAGTAGCAAAACAATTTATAGCAACAGGTATGTATAAAAAAGTTTTATTAATAGGGGCAGATATTTTATCCAAAACTGTGAATTGGAATGACAGAAACACATGTGTTTTATTTGGTGATGGAGCAGGTGCTGTTGTATTAGGTCCAACAGAGGAAGGAAAGGGAATTTTATCTGAGTGTCTAGGCGCTGATGGTGAAGGAGGTAAATTTCTTACTCTACCTGCAGGTGGTTCTAGAATGCCTGCCACAGTTGAAACTGTAGAAAAAGATTATCACTATATAAAAATGGATGGAAGCGAAGTTTTTAAATTTGCTGTTAGGATTATGAGTAAGGCTTCTATGGAGGCAATAGAAAAAAGTGGGCATAACATAGAAGATATTGATTATCTTGTGCCTCATCAAGCTAATATTAGGATAATAGAATCAGCGGCAAAAAAGTTAAAGCTCCCTATGGAGAAAGTTCAAGTAAATTTAGATAAGTATGGAAATATGTCTGCTGCATCTATACCAGTGGCATTAGATGAAGCTTTAAAAGAAGGAAAAATTAAAGAAAATGATATTATAGTAATGGTAGGTTTTGGAGCAGGGCTTACATGGGGATCATGTGTTATAAAGTGGAATAAATAGGTTGAAAGGGTGAAGAATATGTTACATTCAAGAATATGTGAAATGTTAAATATAGAAGTTCCTTTTATTCAAGGTGGAATGGCATGGGTTGCAACTGCTGAGCTTGCTGCAGGAGTTTCAAATGCAGGTGGTTTAGGAATAATAGCTGCAGGGAATGCACCTGCGGATATTGTAAAAAAAGAAATTGATAAGGCAAGAAGTTTAACTGATAAAACCTTTGGGGTTAATGTAATGCTATTATCACCCTTTGCCCATGATGTAATGGAATTAGTTTTAGAAGAAAAAATTCCTGTTATAACTACAGGGGCAGGAAATCCAGGCAAATATATGGAGGCACTTAAAAGTATTGGAACAAAAGTGATACCAGTTGTTCCTTCAGTGGCATTGGCTCAAAGGGTAGAAAGACTAGGTGCTGATGCGGTAATAGTTGAAGGTACAGAGGCAGGTGGACATATAGGAGAGCTTACAACAATGGTTTTAGTTCCTCAAGTAGCTGATGCTGTAAAAATCCCTGTTATTGCTGCGGGAGGTATTGCTGATGGAAGGGGAGTTTTAGCAGCTTTTGCCTTAGGTGCAGAAGGAGTGCAAATTGGAACTCGATTTGTATGTTCTACTGAATGTATTGCTCATGATAAATATAAAGAGTCAATTATAAAAGCTAAGGATAGAGATGCTATAGTTACAGGGCGTAGCACAGGTCATCCAGTTAGAATCCTAAAGAACAAACTATCAAAGGAATTTGATAAGATGGAGAAAACTGGAGTGTCTGTTGAGGATATAGAAAAACTAGGAGCAGGAAAATTAAGGGCTTCTGTTATAGATGGTGATGTGGAAAATGGATCTGTTATGGCAGGTCAAATAGCTGGAATGATTAAAGATGTTAAAAGCTGTGAAGAAATAATCCAAGAAATTCTTAAAGAAGTAGCTGATACTCATTTATCAATGAGTAAAATTATTAAGTAGGGGAGAAGGATAATGTCTAAAATAGCCTTTATATATCCAGGTCAAGGAGCACAATATGTAGGTATGGGGAAAGATATAGCTCAAAATTATGAAATAGCAAATAATGTATTTAAACAAGCAAATAAAGCTTGTGGCTTAGATATAGAGAAAATTTGTTTTGAAGGACCAGAAGAAGAATTAAAAAAGACAGAAAATACTCAACCAGCTATACTGACTGTGTGCACTGCTATAACAGAAGTACTTAGGGAAAAAGGAATAAATCCTGATGTTAGTGCAGGCTTAAGCCTAGGTGAATATGCTTCTTTGGTTTTATCTAATGCTATGGAGTTTACAGATGCAGCAAGCTTAGTGAAAAAAAGAGGTAAGTTTATGCAGGAGGCTGTTCCTTTAGGTGTTGGTACAATGGCAGCCATTTTGGGAATGGAGAGAGATGATTTATATAAAGCTATTGAAAAGGCAAAGGATTTTGGAGTAGTAGAAGCTGCCAATTTTAATAGCCCTGGACAAATTGTAATTTCTGGGGAAGTAGAAGCTGTAGAAAAAGCCTGTGAGTTTGCAAAAGAAATGGGAGCAAAAAAAGCTGTAGTGCTACCTGTAAGTGCACCTTTTCATTGTTCTTTGTTAAAGCCAGCAGGAGAGAATCTTTCTAAGGAATTAGATAAAATTAATATAAACAAATTAAATATTCCTGTTGTAGCCAATGTTAATGCAGAATTTTATAATGACAGCATCGACGTAAAGGAGTTACTAATTAAACAGGTTTCTAACTCTGTCTTATGGGAAGACTCTGTACTTAAAATGTTAGATGATGGTGTAGATATCTTTATAGAAATAGGTCCTGGTAAAACACTAAGTCAATTTATAAAAAAGATTTTAAAAAAAGTAGATAAAGATGTAGATGTTTACAATGTAGAGGATTTAGAATCCTTAAATAATGTGATAAATAAATTGCAACAGGAGGGATAAGATGCAATTATCTGGAAAAACAGCAATAGTTACAGGGGGATCAAGAGGAATAGGAAGGGCAATAGCTTTAAAGCTAGCTGAGCTTGGAGCGAATATTGTTGTAAATTATTCTAGTAGTCCAGACAAGGCTAATGAAGTTATAAAAGAAATTGAAGCCATAGGTGTAAAAGCCATGGCTATAAAGGCGGATGTTTCTAAAAATAACGAAGTTGAAGAATTTATAAGTGCTGTAGAAGAAAAATTTTCTACAATAGACATATTAGTTAATAATGCAGGTATAACTAAAGATACTTTACTTATGAAGATGAAAGAAGATGACTGGGATAAGGTTATTTCTATAAATCTTAAAGGTACTTTTAATTGTACAAAAGCAGTAATTAAAAAAATGATGAAACAAAGAAGGGGTAAAATAGTAAATATAGCTTCTGTTATAGGATTGATTGGGAATGCAGGTCAGGCAAATTATGCTGCTTCTAAGGCTGGAATAATAGGATTTACAAAATCTGTTGCTAAAGAGGTTGGAAGTAGAGGTATAAATGTTAATGCTGTAGCACCTGGATTTATCCAAACCGATATGACAGATATACTTTCAGATGAAGTTAAGGAATCAATTTCTAAGAATATTCCTTTTAAAGAACTAGGTAGTCCTGAGGATGTTGCTAATGCAGTGGCATTTTTATGTATGAACGAATCAAAGTATATTACAGGTCAAGTATTGAATGTTGATGGTGGTATGGTAATGTAGTAAAAATTAAATAATTGCGAAACTATCAATTTAAACTGAATAATAGAAATATTAATCCTTCAGGATTAAAAAAATGCGACAAAAAATAAAGATTTAACATAAATAAAAAATTGCCCTTAAAAAAGAGCATAAAAAACAGAAGTATTAGATTGATATGAAAATAAATACTTCAAATGGATAGCTATGCAATTAACGGCTTTATGCTTCTGATATATTCATACTTATGAATTTTATCGGCTAAGACAACGGTAATAAGCTGTGTTATTCCAGAAAGCAGTAAATCAGCATGAAGAGTTTTTTCATTTTGAGTTCTTCGATCTGCTACACAATAACTATCTTTAAACTGGTAGATAGCTTTTTCAACTACAGCTCTAACTTTGTAGGTGTTATCCCATTCTTCTGTGCCACGGAGGGTACCAGGATATGCACGAAGATCTTTTTCTGGATACAGATGAATCATTCTGCCACTAATAGAATCAGTGCAAGGATTATCACACTGGCAGACACGGTGATACTTACCATTATCTTTTTTCTGCCAACGTATTTTAGGGCATACAAATTTGTAACGAGTAACACCACTTTTAAGTTTAGAAGTACCTTCATACTTCATTAAAAGTGAAGGGTCATGAGGACAACAGGGAATTCCATCTTCATTAACTTCATAATCCTTGTTCTCTAGTGTTGCTCTTTGATTCAATGGTATAAAAGCTTTTTCAAAGTGTAATTTCTGTAAAAGAGATTTGTAGATTCCTACAGAATCAAAAGCGGAATCGCCAAGAAAATATTTTGGGTTAATTAAAGGATGTTTTTTGAGGAAATCGGTTAGGGTAGGGATAAGAAGCCTTGAATCATGAACAGATTTATCCTCATCTGGGGAATCTAATTTTTTACCTATAATAATTTCAGGGTGGTTATTAAAAAACTCTTTATTGTAAAAATCAATACTTCTAACAATTCCAAGTCCATTGGTAATTATGCCAAATTTAAAAGCATAGCAAAAATGACCATTGATATAAAGTTGTTTAATTTCGGGGTTAGATTCAGCATGTGTTGGCATAGAACCATAGGCAGCTTTGTAAGGATCATAGGACTTATCGAAGCCCATAACTTTAGCATAAGTTTTTAATTGTTTTATAATCCGATTAGCAAATTTAGGGTTATTTTCAGTAACAAAAGCTTCAATACCAGAAGAATCAAAAATAGTCATGGAAGCAAGTTTCTGATCAATATTTTGGCAAATAGGTTCAGTAGTATCAACTAGGTTATCAAACATTAATTGTAAATCAGGTAAGAAGTCCTGTTTAAAGCGTGTAAATTTAGAAGCATCAGGAACTTTATTAAATCCACAGAAATCTCTTAATTCACTAGAATATTTAAGAAAAGTGATTAAGAGAGTATCTGTAGGAATAGAGAATATTCTTTGAATAATTAAAGCCCACAACATTGAATGAAGCTTGTACTTACGAGGTCTTCCAGTTGAAGCGTAAAAGTTATGGTAAAAAGAAATAGGAATAAACTTATCAAGATTAATGGTATCTTCAAGTAATGAAAGAAACTTAGGTTTATCACTTTCAAAAAAAGTTTTGCAATCTGAATAAACATCTGCCAAAGAAAGCTGTTTATGTGGTATCATATTTATATAACTCCTTTCGGGTTTTGGTGGATTTGTAGGTTGTCACTTCAATTTTACCATAAATCAGTGAGGAGTTATGTGTTTTTAAGACAAAAATGCCCCGTATTTATGCGGGTTAAGGCGTTTTGCAAACGCCTATGTAGTAAAAATAGGTGAGAGGAGGTGAAAACTATGCTATTTGATAAAGTGGTAGAGATAATCGTAGAGCAATTAGGCTTAGATAGTGCTGAAGGAATTACAAGTAAAACTTCTTTAATGAAGGATCTTGAGGCTGATTCATTAGATGCAGTTGAAATCATTATGGCTATAGAAGATGAGTTTGGAGTAGAGATTTCTGATGAAGATGCTGAAAAGTTTAAAAGCATAGGAGATATTACAAATTATATTCAAGAAAACAAATAATATATATCTAGTCCTGGGGTTTCAGGACTAGATATCTTACTTATATTTCGTAATAATTTACTTTATATAGATATTTTTTATTTGGGAGGTTTTATTTTGAAAAAACGAGTAGTTATAACAGGGATTGGAGCAATCACTCCTGTAGGAATAGGTAAAGAAAACTATTGGAATAGTTTAAAATCAGGAAAAAACGGAATAAGCAGAATTACTAAATTTGATCCATCAGACTATGCAACTCAAATAGCAGGGGAAGTAAAGGATTTTGATCCTAATAATTATATGGATAAAAAAGAAGCAAGAAGAATGGATAGATTTACTCAATTAGCTGTGGCAGCTTCTAAAGAAGCTTATGATGATTCAGGGTTAAAGTCTGAAGAAATTGATGAATATCGTTTTGGTGTAGTTTTAGGTTCTGGTATAGGTGGAATTGAAACTTTAGAAAAAGAATATGAAAAACTCCATACAAAAGGTCCTAATAGAGTAAGTCCATTTTTTATTCCAATGATGATTTCAAATATTGGTGCAGGACAAATATCTATGACTTTTGGAGCAAAGGGTCCAAATACTACAATTGTTACAGCATGTGCATCTTCTACCAATTCTATTGGAGAGGCATTTAGACTTATAGAAAGAGGAGATGCAGATATAATGATTACTGGAGGGGCAGAGGCTTCTATAACTCCTCTAGCAGTAGCAGGGTTTTGTTCAATGAAGGCAATGTCTACTAGAAATGAAGAACCAGAAAAGGCAAGCAGACCTTTTGATAAGGACAGAGATGGTTTTGTAATGGGAGAAGGATCAGGTATATTGATATTAGAAGAATATGAACATGCAATAAAGCGTGGTGCTAAAATATATGCTGAAATAGCTGGATATGGATTAAGTGCAGATGCTTACCATATTACTAGTCCTGCCCCTGGTGGTGAAGGTGCTGCAAGAGCTATGAAGAATGCTATAGCAGATGCAGGTATATCCCCAATGGATATAGATTATATTAATGCCCATGGAACTTCTACACCATACAATGATAAGTTTGAAACTATGGCTATAAAAACTGTATTTGGAGAGCATGTAAATAAACTATTAGTAAGCTCTACAAAATCTATGACAGGACATCTTTTAGGAGCAGCTGGTGCCATAGAAGCCATTGCATGTACTTTAAGCATACAAGATGGATTTGTACCACCTACTATAAATTATGAAAATCCTGATAGTGAATGTGATTTAAACTATGTTCCTAATAAAGGAATTAATACAGATGTGAAATATACATTATCTAATTCATTAGGTTTTGGTGGACATAATGCTACACTAATAATAAAAAAATATTTGAAATAATAAAATTTGACCGTTATGCCTCAAAATAAGCTAAAATCGCTGGAAAATTTGCTTGAAATTTAAAGCAAATATTTCCAGCGATTTTAGCTTTAAAACAAAAGCTAATAACAAACTGTCTGAATATTGTTAATTTATCTTTCCAGTTAGTTACTTAAGTTCTTTGGGTATGATATAATAAAGAAAGAAATAGGAGTTTGTATGTACAACAAATAGATAAAAACAAGGTAAATAAATATCCATAAAATAAAATTGAAGTAAAGAGGTGAAAGGTCTAATGAGTGAATATAAAAATAATACAAATCATATATATGATGGATTTTTAATGTCCCCAAAGATTGACTTTGTATTTAAACTAATCTTTGGAAATGAACAAAATAAAGAAATACTTATAGCCTTTCTAAGTGCAGTTATAGGACTTTCCAAAAAAGAATTTAAAGGAATAGAAATCATAAACAGTGAGCTTTTAAGAGAATTTGCAGAGGATAAAAAAGGGATACTAGATGTAAGAGTAAAAACAACAGATGGAAAACAAATTGATGTAGAAATTCAGATACTACCTACAGAGTTTATGCCAGAACGAACCCTGTTTTACTGGTCTAAAATGTATACAAGCCAGATACAGATAGGGGATACATATGATAAACTAAAGAAATGTATCACTATAAACATTTTAGATTTTAAATACACATCATTAAAAAAGCTACATTCAACTTATCACTTAACAGAAGATAAAACAGGAGATAGATTGACAGACATCTTAGAAGTACATTTTTTAGAAATAGTGCGACCTGAAGTTAAACTAAAAGCTGCCTAAGTGTTTTGCTACAAAACACCTTCGGGCTATTCTAACCACTTGGAATAATGCTACTCCAGGTGCTAGAAGAGTAATTTTCTAGTGCTAAGCTGGAAGGACAAAGCGATGCAATTAAGTAATCCGACTTGTATTGATTGCGAGCATAAATATCATGTCATGAATAAGTAATTAACTGCGTTCGGGTTTGTTAGGAAAAACAAGCGAAATGGATTGAATACGCTTGAGCCAAAAGGCATGAGTCAATTTTGTATAGTCGATTTATTTCGTTGACTATAGAGTGGTCAAGACTCCAGACCTGTGGCAGGTTCTAAAACATGATGAATTGGTTTTAGTTTAGAACAGGGTAAGCCCTATAAACTCTGCATCTACAGCAGTATCAAGTCCGTAAGGACAAGAAATGGTTTAGAGGGTATGGGATAGTACAAAAAGCGAATAGTAGTCTGTAATGGATTATATAGTCCTTCTAAATTTGGGACAACTCGAAAGAGTGCTGACTTGTACACAAGGTCTTTAATTGTATGAACAGATTGCACTTATTTAATTAAGGAGAAGTGAATACTATTGTCAAAACAATGGACTGCGGACTTAAACGAAAAAAATAAAGCCAAATTTCTGTGGAAAACTATAGATTGGAAAAAGGCTGAAAAATACGTATATAAGATACAATCTAGGATTGCAAAGGCTGCCAAAGCGGAAAATTGGAAATTGGTTAGGGAATTACAAAGAATGCTAAGTCATTCATATTATGCTAAGCTACTAGCAGTGAAGAAAGTTGTTACTAACAAAGGAAAGAAAACAACAGGTGTTGACAATGTAATTTGGGATACACCATCAAAAAAGTATAAAGCTGCATTATCACTTAATCAAGGAAAATATAAGCCATCAGCATTAAAGAGAATATATATACCAAAATCAAACGGTAAAAAACGACCCTTAGGAATACCAACCTTATATGATAGAGCTATGCAAGCACTATATCTTCTAGGGTTAGACCCAGTTGCGGAAGTAATAGGAGATACAACTTCTTTCGGTTTTAGAAAAGAAAGATGTTGTGCCGATGCTAGAGAACAAATATTTAACGTCCTTTGCAAAAAGAACTCACCACAGTGGATACTAGAAGGAGATATCAAAACCTGTTTTGATGAAATTAATCATGAGTGGCTAGTTAACAACGTACCTATGGATACTACAATCCTGAGAAAGTTTTTGAAAGCTGGTTTTGTATATAAAAACGAGCTTTTTCAATCCGATAAGGGAACACCGCAAGGGGGAATAATTAGTCCAACTCTTGCAAACATAGCTCTAGATGGTATAGAGAATTTGTTGAAAGACCGATATTGGAGACATGAAACAGGAAAACGAAAAATTGACTGCAAGAACAATTATAAGAAAGTTAACTTTGTAAGATACGCAGATGACTTTATAATAACAGCAATAGACGAGAAGACAGCAATTGAAATTAAAAGTGTAGTAAAAAACTTCCTAAAAACAAGAGGCTTAGAACTATCAGAGGAAAAAACCATTATAAGTCACATAAATTATGGTTTTGAGTTTCTAGGATGGAATGTAAGGAAATATAATGGGAAACTTTTAATTAAACCATCTCGAAAGTCTGTTAAAAGTGCAACAAACAACATAGGTAAAGTTATTAAGTCATATATTGGTCAATCACAAGACGATTTAATAAATAAATTAAATCCAATAATAACAGGATGGAGTAATTATCACCAAATATCGGTATCAAGCAAAATCTTTAGCAGGATTGATGATCTTATCTTTCGTAAACTGTGGTCATGGGCGCTTCGTAGACATAGAAGTAAAAGTAAAAAATGGATAAAACAAAGATATTGGAAGATAGAAGGCTCCCGACAATGGGTGTTTAGAGATAAGAAAAAGCTTAAAATGATGAGTGATAAAAAGATAATACGGCATATTATGATAAAACTGGACAAAAATCCTTACATAGATGGAAAGTACTTTAAAAAGCGTAAATTTACCCTAGGCGCAAGAAAACTGACAGGTAGATTTAAAATAATATGGCAAAGGCAAAAAGGTATATGTCCGTTATGTAATCTTTCAATGGATATTGCAGAAGAAAGAGATTTAAGACATATAGTTCCAGTTAATTGGCATGGAAATGATAATTTAAATAATCTAATGTACGTACACAGCTACTGCTATTAAACCAATAACCACCTAGGCAGCTGGATAGTTGCTGACAGCAACTATCTTATAAAGGCTTGAGCCGTATGAGAGGAAACTATCATGTACGGTTCTTAGGCGAGAAAGGGGAAGTGATTCCCCCTACTTAGCCGACCCAAAGTTGTTTGATGAAGAAATAGAGAAAGATGAAACAGATCCAATAGTACAGTGGATGGAATTTCTAGATGCTAAATCAAAAGGAGTGATTAAAATGTTAGCAGAAAAAAATAAGGATATAAAAAAAGCCTACGATATATTAGAAATTATAAGTAAGGATGAAAAAGCAAGAATGGCATATGAAGCCAGAGAAGCAGAAATTCGAGATCAATTGATAAGAATTAAAACAGCAGAGGAAAAGGGTATGCAAAAAGGCATAGAGAAAGGCTTGTTGGAAGGAAAGAGAAAGACAGCTAAGAATCTTTTTGGATTAGGGTTAACTATAGAGGAGGTATCAGAAGCTGTCGAACTAAGTATTAATGAAGTTACCCAGATACAGAAAGAAATTGAAAACTAAACCAAAACTATATATCCAATTCTCTAATAAAAAAGATAATAATATACCTTATGTAGAAAAAAAGTAGATAGTTGATCCTAGTAATATGGCTTCTGTGGAAGGGTTTTGGGATCACTATGATTACCTCAAATATTTATTTAGGGATTACAGATAGAAGGATAGAAGATTACCCTATGGAAATATATCCAATTGATAGTGTAGCAGAAGGTAAATACATTTTTATGATAAAATCTGAAGAAGAAATTACCTTTGATGATTTTACCATTATTCCATTTTAGAGAGTTGTAAATATGTGGTTTATTAATTAAGAAGGAGAAATATTTCTCCTTCTTAGTTAATGTGTGCTTGGAAAAGTCTATACTTTCAGTTTAGATTTATCATAGGGGATCTCGTAAAATAATAAAACTTAACCCTCATACAAAAAAAATCGCTCAAAGACGGCTTGAAATTTTGATATGATACCTCTAAAGTAGACAGATTAAATATAAAATTCTGTTA